>Ga0180438_10003837_pt1 | contig 22249 bp, 9 predicted proteins | sample SS_ome_12_FD_132455 | JGI IMG/M metagenome (GOLD analysis project Ga0180438, IMG submission 132455) | Hypersaline lake sediment archaeal communities from the Salton Sea, California, USA - SS_3_D_2 metaG | ecosystem: Environmental > Aquatic > Non-marine Saline and Alkaline > Hypersaline >...
CCGTTACTTCCAAACTTTCGGTATTAATATTTTCTGTAGATGTGATGTCTAATTGTGGCCCTGAGTTTTTGACAGTTAGAAGGGAGACATCTAAAATGGTGTCTCGATAATATTGGTCAGGAAAAAAACTAGGAATTAACCACATTTTGTTAAGCATTTTGTTAATTAATACACTAGTTTGACGATTGTTTCGTCGTGTTAGAAAGAGCCAATAATTAGATTTACCAGTGTTAAAAGTGACCAAAAATGGCTGCTTTTTTAAAACTGGTAATTGCTGTTCTTCAAGTTTAAGAGTGACCGATTTATAATTTTCCAAATCAATGAGCTGTTTAATCCTATTTAAAATTAAATTTTGTTCACTTCTGACATGAAGTTGAATAATATCTACATGATTAGGAATCTTAGACACTAACATCTTTTTATAATTTTATAATAAAGAAAGAATTTTTCTTTATAAATAGAATACATACTAACAAAATGTTAGATAACTTTTGTATAAGTATCGTGTTATATCCTATCATAAAATAATCAAGATCCATCTCTTATATCGCGTCTATCCATTATTTGGTCAAATTCTATACCCAGACGATCTTCTTTTTGTTGTATTGGTATACGACTTATTTGTCTCAGTAAACGTCCTTGACGTCGAGCCATATGTGATAGTTCAGTCGCCCGTGGACCGGGATGTACAAAAGATTCGCCATCCAAACTGTAACATCTATTCGATCTTTCTAAAAAACAAGGATATTCAGTTGAACAATTTTTACGCCGAGTACCAATTTGACATTCTTCTTGAATTTGTCTTGATATAGGACCCACCCAGTTTTTAAACATTTTCTCCCATTCCTGTCTGGAATAATCTTTCCAACTTGGAATCTCTTTCACCTGTTTTTGCTCTCTAAATTCTAATTTCCGAGACATATATATTATAATACAATAATCACATTTATATATATAACATGGTTCAGTCTATAAAACGAACTGCTAGGTGTTTTATGCCTGTTCGCCAAGAACCGTATAAAAGTTGGTTAGTTACAAGTGCACCTCCTAATAGTTATTCAATTGAAATTGGATATGTCGATACTACTGCAAATAAAACCGGCAAAACGTTATCAGTTGATACTAGTTATAGTTTAAATGATATTCGATGGATTGACTTACCTTATCGATTTACAAATTATGCTCAAGCCAAGGTATTTGGTATCAAAAACTATCATCCTATTCTTTTCCGAATAGTTGGTTCCAATGACGAACCTAATTATTTCAAATACCAATAGACTATTTCACTGAAATGTCATGCATTACCTATAGTATTCGTCATATTTCTAAAATTTGATAATTCTGAACTGAGATCTGTCTCGAACTCGAACCACAAAGAATTTCATTTGTATATTATTTTATTTTATAAGGAGAGTGATGGAAAATCGAATCCAGTTGAATATGTCTGAACCAATGGCCAGATTTCAGGACTAAAACGATTTTCGAGACTAGAATTATCGAACAATAGATCTGGAAGGAATTGTACCCCAAGATCTCGTTTCGAAAAAATAAAATTCGACTGAGGTACATTACGAATAATGATTTTTTTAACAAGATGAGGATAAGATAGCGCGATTTTATTGTAAATTTCTGGATCCTTTTCACCTGAGTCTCCAACTAATATAATTTCCAACCGGAGTGGACTCGAAAAGTGCGATCTCTCTTGTAAAATTTCCTCACAGAAAACTTTATTTTCAAGAGGGAATGAACCTGATTCGTGTAACTTATGTGATGAAATGTATTGGATGATCGAATTGATGGTTTCGATTTTATATTCAGAACTGTTATCCAAAAAATAAAGAAGACTAGAAATATGTTTGGCAACCATTTTTCGTAGCGATAAATTTTCAGATTGAGGAAACTGATAGTCTTTGAGAAATTGTCCGAGACTGGGCCAAAGTTGCCATGGACTACTAGAAACATAATAAAATAAATCAATTACACCAGTTGATGCCAATTCTGCATATTTTTCGGGTATCCCCTCAATTGGGAAGTAATCATTAAGAAAAGTGTTTTGTAATAACTCTTTTTTGTCAACCACATTCGAAAATTTAATAGTATCATCAATATCCGAAATCAATAAACGCATCGGTTTACGTTCATTGAACTTTGTCATACCATTCATTGTATATAGATTAATGGAGTTTGATAATCGATTCACTAAAAATCTGTTTGTGAATTCTTTGTCTCGAAAGAGAAATCTGCCATAAATATAAGATTGTTCAGGTAAAACCGAATCACTGATATCTATTTGATGATAGACATGTCCTTGTTCATCACTTAATAGCGTAACACATCTATTAGACATCACGGCGGCTAATCCTTCAAGACTATATTGAAGAATTATGGTTACTCCAACTTGGGAATCGGTCTTGAAATAACGACTACGATTACGGTAATTTTGGATCTGTCGGCTAGTTGGTCTAAATTTTAGTCTTTGTGTATAAAACCATTGATCAAAAAGAGCATCGCGGACATAACTTGCATAATTGAAAACCCAAAAATGAAGATTAAGAAAAGCACGATTATCAATAACACTCACAGTTGAATCAAAAATTAAAATATCTATCTTTTTTTTGGAAGAGAATAATTGACCTGTAATAATTGCGGGTCGCATATTCAATTATTCTATAATAATTGATCTTAAGGAAATTCATTCTGATACTGTTTAAGATCAACTCATTAATTAAATAGTATATTGGAAATTAACATGAAAGGTATCAACCGCCATAGAAAAACGGCTAATATACAGATGGATTGTGCCAATAGTGCCAAATATGTTTCAAGTATAGCGAAACCTAAATTTACACAAAGCTCAAAAACAGTTGGTACAAAATCTAAAAGACCAATACAAATACGATCAAATAATACTAGATCCCATTTAGCAACATCACTCGAACCTTCCCATATTTTAAATAATTTCGATTTCCCTTTTACTGATAGACCACTCACAACAACCTTTAAAGCAAAAAAAGTGCATGACAATATTGAAGAGCATCCTAGTAGACACACATTTTTTAGGTCTATGTCTGCAAATTTGGAAACAGAAGATATACCAAAACCACGTATACATCGACTTAAAACTACTAAACCTCCTCCAGCTATTTGTAGAAAGTGGGAACAACCACACACCGTAAAAGAAGAAGATAGATATGCGATTGTATTAGTGAAGAAACCACATAATCATGAAACTCTTCATGCTTATGCCCGATCTAGAGCTAGTTGTCCTCAATATATTCATTCCAAGAGAAGAAAGCCACTTCTTTTAACTTGTGGACAAATTCCAAGAGTAAACTGGCCTCGGTCTCATCCAAGAACAGGAGGGCGAAACACAAATTCACATCCAGTTCAACGATCTGTGATAAAGAAAGATAATATCTTACACCCTAAGAGAAACACGGTTCAACTTGATATTAACAAACCAAACGCTCAAGTTAAGGACTCTCTTGTAACCGCTAGGATACCTCAGCAAACTGAACAGAAAGATGTTCGAAATACACCAAATATAGGAATCCGTCGACCACGACAAATATCAAATTTAAACATTGAGGGTTACAGTGATGCGATTATTGATCGCCATAGGAGACTTTTGATTGCTTTTACACCTCGGGCGTGCTGTACTTTGATTGTAAGTATGATGATTCATCATTTAGGATTGTATAATGAAGCGAAAGGATTTGACAAATGGATTCATCGTTTTCGTGAGAATAAACTGAAAACTAGTACTGATTATACTCCTAATATTGGAGATTGGCAAAATAAAGGGATATGTAAGATTAAAGTCGTCAGAAATCCCTATTATAGGGCAGTTTCATCTTATACTCATTATGTAAGAACGACTGATACAAATTTGAGTTTTGAAGAATATTTGACTTGTTTGCTAAATAATTCTACCGATGGTCAATCTCAAAGTGTAGTAAAAATGAGAAATTATCATTGTCGGTTACAGAGTAGTAGTTTAGATAAGTATATTGATTATTTTATTAGAATCGAAAATTTGGAATCAGGTGAAGAAAAGAATCAAGGGCGATGGTCTAACTTATTAAAAATAGATAAAAAATTAGGTACAACACTCTTTGACAGTTATTTAGCGGTTAAGATGTCTGATAGTCATATCATTCCAAAAGACTCCAAAATCGATTTTTATATTGGCAACCGTAGAGCTGATTTTTTTAGACAACCTGGTAATAAGTATCGAATTCCAGACTATCCTTCTTTTTATAATGATATCACTAAGAAAAAGGTCGAACAACTTTATCAAAAAGACATCGATGATTATGAATATCCTTACCCATTCTGAAAATTGTAGTGTTCTACGAAGAGATGTAGAAAAAACAGCTATTGTGGAAAAATGTAGAAAAATTTTTCCACAATATAACATGAAAACAAGTTCAGCGGCATATTTAAAAAAACAATTTCAAAGTCACGTAAAAAATCGCCAAAATCACCATCCAATTATTTCGGCAACCCATGTAGCAACTATTGTTGGTCTCAATCGTTATGAGAATAACCGAGATTTATTTCTGAAACAGTTACCAAACCGTCAGAGACAAGGGCAAAAACATGCAGAAGAAAATAAAACAAACAACTTTTCTGGAATAGAAGATACATTAAGCCCTTGTGAAATTGGAATAAAATATGAGCCAAAGGCCATCGAATGTTTTCGACAGCGTCATGACATCAGTGATAAATCTGGATTTGTTCCTCCATATTTATTTACCGAAACCCATTGTAAGAGTCCATTAAGTCAGATAAATTCCGAAGTGCTGGTTAGATTGGGAGCAGCTGGGGACTATGTTTTCATTGATAAAAACAAAACTCCTGTTTTGTTAGAAATAAAGTGTCTGGTGACAAGGAAAATTACTCGAAAAGTACCTATACATTATTATTTACAAATCCAAACGATGCTTTATCTCTATCATTTATTACAATTACCAATCAAAAGTGCTATTTATTGTGAAAATAGATTTTCTTCCGAAAAACTGGAAGAATATTGGGAAAATCGTATTGAATTGGACTTGGACTACTATGAAAAGAAGATTTTACCTATTCTTGCAAACTATTTCGAAATTTTACAAAAACATACAATGTTAACGAAAAGACCAAGAAAAAGATCTAGAGACGATAACGATAGTGATAGTGACAGGGCTGAAAAAAACTCTATTTTTACCAAACAACCAATAACATTTTTTACTAAGCGCCGAAGGCTCTGCAACTCACTTATTAGTCGAGTAGATTTTCGTAATATTTATACCCATTTTTTAGCACAACCAACTGTGTTTGGTCCGAATTGTCTTGATAATTACCTTAATAATAATTTATTGCGTGATTGGTATTATTATCAGAAACTCACATCTGAAACCAATAATAATTACCAGACACCGCTAACTCAATCTAAGAGACTAAGTAACACATACTCTTATAATTCGGTTGAATTACTTGAACAACTTAGACCAGTCTTGAATCAATTGCGGTCAAAGGATGATATCACCGAAAACGATAATACCGAAAACGATATCACCGAAAACGATAATACCGAAAATTTGGAAATATGTAATATTGAAGATGAATTACGCCCATCACATCCTGAAATTTGCACTCAGACTCATATTCAACATTTTATTCCCTTAAAATTTGCTAGAACTGTTCAAGCATTGAAAACCAAAGCGGATATCATCATTGGAGGTCAACTTTATAATCCCCAAAAAAATATTTGGGTTAACTATGACATTCTAGTCAAAAATAGACGCCTAAAAGATTTAACAGTAATAACAAAAATAGATTCGGAAACAACCAGTGATGCAACAACCAAAACGAATATGCAACGACCTTATCCCAATCATTATACTCCAGTAAAGATGATTCAATATCGTTATAATAAAGAAAATTTAACCTCACGACAAGCAAGACTAGAGCTAGTAATGCAATTGGAAACACTAAATTTCTATTTTAGTAATGAAAACTTATTTGGTTTGGTTTTAGACAGTGAAAAACAGGTGACAGAAATTGATTTTAGGAAACATCCAAAAATTGCCTTGAAATTACAAAACGGTTTGGAATGGTTAGAAACTTTAACAGATAATTCATTAGAAGCCGACCCACCAAATGATAATCGTCTTTTTCCTAATTGTAAGGTAACAACTCGAGATAGCGAATTCGAGAAATTTAAAAATGAATTAATTGACAAAAATGGAGAATTGACTACGCTCTGGTCTATCTCCTGTTTGAAAAGAGATAAACTAGTAAATTGCAATTTAGGTATCAGAACGATTCAGGATCTCGAAGCAAACATCAAGAAAAAAACAGTCAAAGAGATTTTGGGTCCGATTTATCCAAATATTTATAATATGCTCTTAGCTAACAGAAAAAATAAAATAATCGGTTTAGCAAATGTGAGGGAAGAACTTAGAGCACTTAAAAGTGATTGCGAAATTTTTCTTGACTTCGAATTTACCCCTAATTTTATCTATGTCATTGGTTACTACCAAGCAGAAAAATGTAAAGGATTTCGAAAATTGTTGCAGAAATCGCGATGGTTATTCCAAAAAAGAAATTCTGGGTCTGTCAATCCTAAAACTTTTCGACAATTGGTCTTAAAAGATAACACTGACAATAGTCATCAGCAATTATTGGAACAATTTTTAGAAAACATTAAACAATTGGCCAGAAATAATAACAACATGATTAATTGTTATCATTGGGGACAAGTTGAAGAACGCTTGATCAAAAAACATGTTCCAGAACTTTTTACCTATTTGAATTTTATTGATTTACATGAAATCTTAGTTGACTTCAATTTAGCTATTCCCAATTGCCGAAGTTATACTTTAAAGGAAATAGCCAAAAGTTTAAAAATTATGGGATTAATCTCTACCGAATGGCAAGAAAATACAGACGGTTACTGGTGTAACAAAGCCCTTTCGAGAATTTTAAATAATACCAAAAATAGCGATTCAATGTCTTCCGAAACAAATACATCATCAAAAATGACCGAACTGAAAAATTGTGAAGGATTTGACAAAATTTTGAAATATAATCAAACTGATTGCCAAGTCTTGCATGATCTAGTCGTATTTTTTAGAAGTTGTTAGTTACTATCTTTCCTTTGGAGCAAATGCATCCAACAGTTTGGAGTGTCCACAAATAAAGTAGGGATTCAATAAACAACTTTTATTATAACAAAATGGCTCCGAGTAATATTCATCAACAACATTTCCACGAGTCAATTTACGTAATTCACCTCCAGCTGCATTCAAAATTGCATGAGCCGCCGCTGTATCCCATTCACTAGTCAGACCTATACGGGGATAGAGATCAGCTTCATTGGAAGCAATTGCGATAATTTTTAAACTACTACCCAAACTTACAAGAGTTTTAGGATCGGGTAGCGTATCCAGAAATTCCATTGTTTCTTGGTTCATATGCGAACGACTAGTAATAACCCTTAAAGTTGATCCTAAATCTGGTTCCGTGCAACGAATTGCAATGCAACCACCTAATCTAAATCCATTTTTATAGTTTGTAGTGTAACTACCAATTGGGATCTTACTCTCTCCAATAGAAAATGTAGAACCATAATACAATTGACTCAAAACTGGGACAGAAACAACACCAAATACAGGTATATTATTATGAATAAGACCGACATTGACTGTGAAATCATCACCACCCTTTATAAACTCTTTGGTGCCATCAAGTGGGTCAACTAACCAAAATGTTGCAAACCCCTTTCGTTTGTCATACTCGAAAACAGGTGATTCCTCTGTTATGATTGGAATATTTGGTGTTATTTTTGTTAAAGCTTTGATCAAAATGTCGTTCGCAGCTTTATCTGCAAGAGTTACTGGACTCTGGTCGCTCTTTATTTCAACTTTCAAATTATCATTTTGGTAATATTCCATAGTTTTCAGAGAAGCTTGAATAACAGCTTCGATAATATTGACAAATTGATCCGAATCAAGCATAATGCGTCAGATATATAGATATAATTTTTGTGTCATTTTTTCTAATATTTAGGAGGAACGAATTCTTGACCATTCTGTAAATCTAATACAAAATAAAGCATACAATAAATTAAATTCTTACATATTTAGTTTATTGTAGACATAGACATCTTATTTAAGTATTCATTTTCTTTGGACTTGAAGTTTTCTAGCTGCCTGTTTTAGCCATTCTAATCGGGAAGTTCGATATTCATCTGCTGTATACTCTGGCCAAATCTCTGTATCGAAATTCTGTTTAATTTCAGCTCGTTTAGCTGCAATTGGACCAGGCGGAACCTCGTTTTTATTAAGAAGGAAAAATATAACATCCTCTGGTTTTTCTCGTACCAATTTGGAAACTATGTTATGACCATCCTGAATTATTTTAGCAGCCTGTTTTAACCAGGCTATCCGAACAGACTTATATTCATCTGCTGTATACTCTGGCCAAATGTTTGTATCGAAATTCTGTTTAATTTCAGATCGTTTAGCAGCAATTGGACCAGGTGGAACTTCATTTTTATTACGAACGAAAAAAATGACATCATCCTGCATTTCTTTCACTAATTTAATAACAACTTCGTGACCAATCTCTTCAATACTCTTAGCAACTGGTGTTGGTGTTGGTGTTGGTGTTGGTGTTGGTGTTGGTGTTGGTGTTGGTGTTGGTGTTGGTGTTGGTGTTGGAGTTGCCCTTAATTCATTAATTGCTCTTAGAATAAGTTGTTTTCTCTCTTCTTTATCAGGAACGTTTTGGATAACCAATTCACGGTAAATGGGCATATCGAGTTCTCTTTGTTCTTTCATACCAGGTTGTTGTTCGTATTTTTTCGGGAACCAAATATTCACAAGTCTGTCCAACCCAAAAGTGGATTTTAATACATCGATTAATAAGTCATGCATAGCTTGTTTGATTATTTCGATACGTTGTGGAACATCAACGTCCTTAAGAATATTTGATAATAGTTGCTGGTCAGTGGCTAGCCTAGGTGCAAACTCAGGATAGCGACCCGGTTGTAGAATATTACTTAGTCTTTCAAAATTGAATACCATTTTCAAATTAGCTAGCAGATCTTGGGGTTCATCATCCAAAATCAAATCATCAGTCGGTTCTGTTATAGGAACCGCAATTGGTACTACTACCGGTGCTGGCGCCGGAGTTGGAACCATATGTAAAACTGGTAAAACGGTGGTTGGAATGCCGATCTCAAAGACTTTGGATGTTTTACTAATCGTTGATAGTTCTGGTAGCTGTTCCTCTGAAATTTCCATTCCTCTTAACATTGTGTCGAAACTTAGTTTAATTTCTGGAACCTTTAACATAAAATTGAACGGAGAATCATAAGTGCTAAGTAATTTATCAAGGCCAAGGCTCTTAATTGTTTCTTCATCGAAAATATAATCGATCCATTCTCGTTGAATGATATTGGTCTCTGTCCTAAGTATATCTTTTGGTAAATTAATTGAAACCACTGGATATAATAAATGATCTACTGAATATAAAAAGTACCAATTGTCATTATCTACTCCACCATAGTTATAAAGAATTAATTCGTGTTCCAATTTTTCATTAGTACGAATAACAGCCACATTTTTTTGGTAAATTAGTGCCACTAAAAAGTAATCTATTTCTAAAGGATATGCGTAATTACTTAAAAACTCTACAAATTTTATTCTATCTGGTGCCAATGTTTCTATTAAAGGATCACTAACTCTGGCGAAAATATTTCTCAACAAAACCTTTTTGGCTCCCTTTCTTGTACTATCTGTCCTAGCACCGAACAAACTTTTGAGTAAATTATCTTCAATTTTGACCTTGACATCTGGCATAGACTTGTAAGCCATATTATAATAGATAAAATATAGGTATAGCAACAATGGCTTTTGACTGAGATAAAGCATTATGTTATGATAAATTTTGCCTCTTGGTTCATCTATCCCAGCGTACTCCAAGAAAGTATTGAACAACAATTTTGGATTGTCACTTTGTAATAAATTGTTTTCGAAATAAAGATTTTCTGGCCCTAATTGTGTTTGAGTTCCAGATGGGTTAGGTTTGATTAATATGAGTTGTTTAAAACTTGAATCTTCGGAGAAATAAACTTTGGCTCCAGTGAACGGTGTTCGTTTAATATTAGTAATATAATTATTAGTTTCTAGACAGAATATAAATTTGTCATCAGTAAATGTATCAAGTGTTTCTAAGTATTGACGAGTATTTTCGGTACTCAAAATAATTTCATTGAAATTTTCCAAACCCAAGCGTAAATACGTTTCATCAGATGTTGTATGTTGTTTGTAAGCTAGCCTATTCAAAAGAAGATCATCTGTCAAAAAGTCAACAACCTGTTGTCGACTCACTAAATCAGTTGGAACCAATAATAAATATTTACCATTCACTTCTAATTCGACCTTTTGTGTTTTTTCGCTTATCCTATCTTGGGGTTGATTTATATTATGACATGTTTCCAAATCAACCTTTTGATTACCCTCTTTTACTCTATCGATTTTTTCCTGTAATGAAACTAAAGACAATATTGGTTTGGCTGAAGTTATATCTTTCATATCACTAAAAACACATATTTGATCAATAATTTTATTGACAAATTGGAGAACTCCACTTGAGTTATTATTCAATAAATTACGAAATTCGTATTTGAGTTCTACATTCTCATCAAGAAAATACCTGAAATATTCCTTTAAATACTGATAAAAATTAGTGATTATCGCTTTTTTGTTGTGAAAATATTCAGGCAACAATCTTTCCTTATTTATCTTTTGCAACAAATAAGTATCAAAGACTGTATTATTATAACTATTTTCCAATATAGGTATATTTTGAAGGTGGGGTTCCAATTGCGCTCTGGTATTATCATCCCAAATCACCGGTTTAAAGTAAAGGTTGAGTCCATTATCAAATTTTAGGCCAGTCAAAATTAAGTTATCCTCGGAGTCAAAGTCGTGACTGGATCCTATATTTTTTGGTTGACGGAAAGCCAAAAATGCGGTTATTTCATAATTAATAGTGTATTGGCGAAATACCGAATAGAAATCCAAAAACTCATTTAAAGAAGGGGACTGAATTGTATTATGATCGTATCCCGCCATTTTGACTGCAGGGATTTCTTTATCAATAATCATTTTAGACAAGATGGTCCAATTTATAGGGTGAATCGGTAATTGAATATTAAAAATTGGTTTTTTCGTACGGCGATCATTAATTCTAAGATTTAATAAATTAGCCACTTCAAAATCAGCCAAAAATGTTAAATCGGGACTAACGGTGTATGCCAACTCATTATTAGCATTTATTTTGCTCACAGTATCCAAAACATCATCACCCCCAGGTAATTTGGGAATATTACCAATTTCTTTCTGAACTCTTGTCTGTATAGTCCGGGAAAGAGAAGCGATTAATGGATCATCACTTGGCAAAAGAAATTTACGATCAAGTGGCGAAAATTTAAAAACTGGATGATAACCAAAATTATTTTCTAATAACACTAAATTAGGTCGATCTTGTTTGTAAACAGAAAGAAGAATTGTTGGCTCGGGTACTTTCAATCTAAATTCTAGCCTTTGCTTATCATGAGTTCGCTCTTTCGCTTCAATAATGTATAAATTAAAACCTGTTGTAGAAAGAATACCTTCCCATGAAACGATTTCCCATAAAAATGACTCATTAACATAACTTGTTGTTAAGAACTTAAGAAATCGTTCCAAAGTGCCAAAAATTAAAGGTAATTGCCCGTTTTTGAAATAAGTAAATAAATAAGGGTATGTGCGTAATATCGTTGTGATTTTATCTATTACTAGATTTGTTTTGCTTTCCGGACAAGGAACACCAAACGTATTGTAAAATTCCGGAATTTTGTGCTCGGAACAGGCTAATGTTTCAAAAGGCTTCAAAAAACTATTTAACCCAAATTCGTGACTTGTATAAATAATACGATAATTTTCTAGTTGTAAGGTACTAGAGATATCACCCGGAATTGGAGCTTCAGCTCCAACCGCACTTTTGTCGATTTCTTTTTTGTAGACTTTGAAGTCACGTCCAAGTTTTTTTTCAGCAACATCACCTTGACCTCGATAAGCTTTAATTTGGTCTAGACGATTTTGATAAGTATGATAAAACTGCCCTCCTGTTTTAAGGACAACTTTGAAACATTTGGGAATATTTTCTTTTTTGTGGAAACCAATGAAAAAGTTTTGTGGAAAGACCCCTGAGATTCTTTTTATGTCATTTCCTGCTCGTTGTATAACAACATCCAAAAATGAGTTGCCTAATTGATGAGCAGTATTAGGACGATATTGGACTGTATCTTTATCATAATTGTAAACAGTAAACTCCCTAAAAATAGGGTCTTCTTCCATCACCCAAATATTTCTACCAGCTTGCGTCTTTTCTTCTGTCATAACAGATTCAAAGAGCGGTGGTATAATAACATTACCGTCTTCATTTCTTTCAGGACTAGGTTCCGGAACACAAATCCAAAAATTGTCCTCGAATTCTAAACCATATCGATAAAGAGTCAAAAGATATGACAACTTATTAAGCACCAATAAATATTCAGGTATCATTTCCCTACTCAATATTTTAGGTCTAGGACGTCTTTCTTCCGTAGGGATATCTTCAGGCAATTGTACATCCTCTTCTTCAGATGGAATATCTTCAATACCCCCATAATCTTCTTCATCATCGCTCAAAGTACCTCCAATTATTTCATCCACAAACCCAGTATTATCTTGATCCATTATGAAATCATCCTCACCTATATCTGATGGTGTAGTGGTAACCGGTACAACAGCTGGAGATCCAGTATCTGTCGTCACTGATACTGGTATAGATACAGCAGATTTAACGGGAGTTACAATTCCGAGAGTTGGAACGGTGGTTACTCCAAGAGCAGTTTTAAGCGAAATATAATATGTTAATAGGATAGTTAGTATTTGCTCAAGATTATTTTCTATTTGTTCCGCCAGCCAAAATTTATTATTTTCTTTACGAACATATGAATAGATATCATCTACGATACGAGAACAGATTAGCTGAACCTGTGTTAAATTATAGACCAATTGATTTACGCTCGGATCGGTTTCCCCGTACCGGTCAACAAGTGTTGTAAGTAGTGGAGCTAAAATGCGATCCCTTAAACTAGTCAAAGATATCACAAAACGATAAAGAGCACGATGAAAAGTTATTGGAAAAGAATGGTCAACTGGAGCAGCCTTACGAGCTTTATGATGCTCTTTGGCTAATTCACTTAATATTTTACCTTTTGGATGAGGATCACTTAGAGCCTTAATATAACCTGATCTAATTGGATTAATTCTCTCTTTTTCTTCGTTAGAAGCCATGATAGTTAAATCTTGAAGATCAGTTTGTGGTACACCTGATATAAGACGCATTGGGACACGAGACACAGTAACTTCAGTGAAATAAAAACCCAAACTTGATTTTAAGAATTGGACTGAAGCAATTAAGTCGGATAACTGATGTACATTAGCCAAAAATACCCTTAAACAATTACTAGTTGTATACCTTAAATAGAACATTGCAAGTGTATGCAACTTTTCCGCATCTGTCTCATCTACACGACTAGTGATGGCTACACGTCCCTTCTTTTTGGTAGGCCAGAATTCTTGGTATTTGGCTATTTGTTTCAAGAAAACAATTTGACGTTCGGGTGTTGAATAATAATGTGATTTTTTATCCGATTGGCGTCTTTCTGGAGTAGTATCCCCATCTTTCAATTTGCGTTCATCAACAAAATAACTAAAGTCTTTTGCATACTTATCATAAAATTTTTCATAATCGAAACTAATATTTGGAGACCATTTTAGATCAATCATATAATCCATATTCGCTAAATTATAGCCCACACTATTTAAATATTTAGTAAATTTTACCAAACCATCTAAATTAATCATGTCATGTAAATTGGTCTTTGCGATCAGTCTGTGAGCTAAATCAAAATCATAATTTGGTTTTGGAAAATCAGGCTCGTAATTACTTATTTGAATCAATAATTTATTAATTAACGCAATCATTTCAGGTAAAAAATTTAAGTTTTGATAAGTATTATAGTTATAAATAGCTAATACCTTTCCATCATCTCTAAGTCCAATGCTGGCAAAATTATCATCTTTTACACGTAGTTGAAAAATGATTGAACGATCCTGAAAATTATAATATTCGTTAAAATGATCAATAATAGCCTTTGAATGAATTTTTCTGTTTGTATTGTTCCACCCACTAACTTGCTCACTATTATTACGATTTTTACTAAAGTTAATATTGATTCTGTTATATGCAATTTCCGAACCCTGAGACTTATTTACTTTAGTGTTGTATTTAATAAAAGTCACCTCGTCGTTCGTGCTAAATAGATCAAATATTCTACTCAAATTAAGACTTCCAACTTTTTGAGAAGGTCTGTATTTTATCATCAAATTACTAGTAAACCCCTCGTGAATCATAATATTTTCTTTCACTTCATGAGTACAAAAAGTTTTACCAAAGACCCCAAAAGAAGGAACAATTCCACCACTTATAAGCTCATTATAATAATTACTTTTTAATAAATAAAGACGATTTAACTGTTCATATCGTACTCTATTCTGTTCCAATAAAATAGGATCTAAAAGATTATCATAGGGGGGCAAATAATTTAGATCAGTGCGTAAAAGACTATTTTCTTTATAAGCTGTGTTGAAATAGAGTGGTACAAATTTCTTGGCTTGAAAATCATCTATTCTGACATAAAATAGTTCAAGCGGAAAAGACCGTTCAGTATCGTTTGTCGGGGGTAGAAGCATTAATAATGTACGATCATCATTATTTTCCGTTTCTGCTAGTCCAGTCTCGGCAACTGTGCTAGTCAAACTTTGAATTAATAATTCAATAACACTATCATTCTTATCTACATAATAATAAGGATTACCATTAATTTTGATTTGCTGAGTTGAAATTATTTGACCTTCGTGACTATGCACCAAATTGAACTTTTGATTGAGAAATTCGTACAAACCTTCACTTTTGACTTCCCCTAAACTATCAGGTACTTCCAATAAATTACGGTTAAGTATGAAAAGAGAATAATTTGCACGATTTTGTTTATCTAAAATAGACAGTTGCTCAGTAACAGCACTCAAACGATCCCCTTGAGATATATAATTATTAACAACTCTTATTCTAGATTGAAATGAAAACCCCAAGTTTTGAAGAGTTTGTTTGCTAGTACTAACATGATTTTTTAATTGACCGGAAAGATCATTGATATTTACCAATATACTCTGGTTAAACCTCGTTGTATCTCTATCAAAAAACTCTGGACTGAAAATCGTTAACGCCACCTCCGTGGGTTTGACTAATTGATAAAAAAAAGTAGGGCCAGGATCCTTTAACATTTTCTATACTAATAATAATATCTTGATAGGATTTCATTTTTTACCATTTTCAAAATAAGAAATCAAGAAATCACACCAATATATTTTTCTTAAGATCCTATTCTTTTCTATAAGGTGTATCAGTTATTAATGTACCACAATAGCGCACTGGTTCTAAATGATATGGAATATATTCATAAATTTTACGTGGACACTTTTCTGCCTCTCGTAGTAAAAAACGCATATTACGCCAAAACTCTGGAGTATGACCAATAGAAGAGGACATTAAATGTGCTAACTCATGTATAGCTACGAACATCATTGTATTAATATCAGTAAGATGCTCCCTTTGATCTTCATGTCTATGCCTTAAACAAAATACAATCTTTTCGCCTTTATTAATTGAATAACTTGTATGTTGAGAATCTTTTGTCGCCTCACTCAACTGATGTTCATTATAATTACGACAAAGTCTGATAATATCCCTATTATTATAATGTTTCTTCCTTAAGTGCTTTAATAAATATTTGACACGACCATTCATTTTTGCCAAAAGATTAGCCGCCCGCCTTTTATCTTTTAGATTCCTCACCAAATAATAATTACCATCTTTCGCTTGACAATATGTAACCCTACTACTGAATCCCTCTTGATAAACAGTTGCCGTTATAATTAACAAAAGAAAGACTAAAATTATGGAAAGTTTTACGAACGAAGTGGGTCCGTGAAATGGAATTTCACTTACTAAATTTTGTTTGATCATTGTAAATCCTATATAAGTTTTCCGAACAAACAAAAAATCGATTACTTTATAAATTATTTATAAATGACTACTGTCGTTGGATCATCAAGCACTCCAATTGAATTTCAGATAGTTGATATTTACTCAACTATAAATAAAGGTGATACCAGTGATTTAGATCGTCTTGCCGATGAAGACGAGGCCTTAGATCCCAACGTTAATCTTTATTGCTATCGAAATCAACGGGCCCTCAGTTATAAAAATGATACAGTCATTAAACTATTTGGTAGAACCAGTGATGACCGTTCCATTTTAGTAAATGTTAGTGGATTTCAAACTTTCTTTTATTTAGGTTTTTGGGAACAAATTACCAGTCTTCAAGCCGAATATATCGTCAATACACTTAAACGCAAAGTCAATAAGCGATTCACCGCTCACTTAACTCACTGGGAACTTATTCATAAACAACCCTATGAAATGTTCGTTGGAAATGACCGATTCCCATTTATCAAACTATATTTTCGTAATAATTTTGCTTTAAAAGCATATGAATATGCTGCTATGGATACTACAAAGATAGCTGTATCTCTGGGTGGTGAACAGATAGATTATTATGTAGGTGAAAGTAATTTAGATGAAATACTAAAATTTCTCCATGTAACCGATTTAAAACCTGCGTCCTGGGCGCAAATTACCAATTATAAAGTTCGGTTTAGCAAAACGAGCTATTGTAGTTTAGAACTGGATGCTCATATCAGTGCAATCCATAGATTAGAAAAGGTAACAAATGCTCCATTCAAAATCATGATCTATGATTTAGAGTGTCAAAGTATGTTAGGAGAACTAGGTGAATTTCCGGTTGCCAAAAAGAATTATCAAAAATTGGCCAGAGAATTGATTGATCTTAAACAAACACATAAATCACACCCTCTTATTTCAGATCCACTAAAATTTCCCAAAACCCTTGAAACATGCCTAATTTTAGCTTTTACACCATATTTCTATCCATCAAAAATACAACAAATTAAAACAGTCAATAACCTTAAGCCAAGTCCAAGTTTAATCAAAAAAGTTGCTAATTTAATTATCACTTTAAAAGAAAACTGTATTAAAAATCAACAATTAGTAAGAAATTCTAATTATAACTTTACTACTTGTACCGAATGTCAACAATTATTATCAACTATTTTAGAATCCACATTCCCCCCTATGCTTAACGAAGAAGAATCACAACATAATACAATTAATAAACACAATGTAATCAAAGAACACGACTATTTATCTGTCTCCCCCACCCTCTGGGCTAGCCTCGATAATCTTCTTAAAGCTAAATACGCCAATCAAGATAATTTAGACAATCTTTCCAATTATTTAGAAATAATGATTCAAACTGCATTTGAAGATTATTATGATAGATTTGGTATCAGTCCCATTTTTTTGAAAGGACAAGTAAAACCCACAAGACAAGAGTTGGTTACAATGACTCCAGAAATTCAATCTATTATCCAAAATCCCAATTACAACTACGAGAAAAGATTACAAGAATTAACTGACTACCTAGATCGACAATTAACACCAATGCATCCAAAAGGTGATCCTATTATCCAAATAGGTTTTACCATGCAACGACTAGGGCAAAAAGACCCTTATTTAAAGGGAATTTTTACTGTTGATAGTTGTTCCAATATTACCAATGATGAACTTATATATGATGAAAACGCAACTGAGTTTACCACCAAAGAGTTAAAACAATTATTGAATGAGGCTAATGAAAAATTAAATAAGGCTTTAGATAAGACACCAACAGCAATCACAGATAATATTTTGAAAAGTCAAGAGGATTTAATTAAATATTATTGCGAACAACAAAAAAAGACTGATAAGGCTAATGTCTTAGTCAGATCTTTTCGTGATGAAAATAGTATGATTAAAGCATTTGCTGAATTAGTTAACATGGAAGATCCTGATATGGTGGGAGGCTATAACACATTTGGTTTCGATGACCCATATCTAGCCGATAGAGCAACTGAACTGTCAATTCGAGAAGTGGTTTTAAGTAAATTAACACGATTAAAAAATGATCTTTCCCTAATTTGTGCTCCAGCTGGAGCCGATAAAAAAGAGGGAGAAAAAATGGATAAACGCAAAATGGAGACTCATTATCTTGAAATGAAAGGTCGAATTCCCTTCGACATCTGTCGACTTATTCGCCCCAATCATAATTTACCGACTTATAGGTTAGATTTCGTTTGTCGGCATTTTTTCAAAAAAGTTAAAAACGATGTACCACCCACTCAAATTCCCGTTCTCCAAAGGGGTGATGCCACTGATCGAGCTAACATTGCTCGATACTGTATAATCGATTGTGTTCTCTGTAACCGTTTATTGGATCATCAAGTAATTGTCCCAAATTTAATCGCTATGTCTAATGTTTCCATTGTTCCTATTCGTTATTTACTTTTTCGTGGCCAGACTGTTAAGGGATATAGCCTAGTGATCAAAAAATGTAGCGAAAGAGGAAAGATAGTTCGCACTCTCCGAAAAGAAGAAAGACAACCAAATGCCGATAAATATGAAGGAGCCATTGTCTTAGATCCACTTATTGACATCTATGATGAACCCATTTCAGTGGCCGATTTCAACTCACTCTATCCTAGTTCAATGATTAGTGAAAACATTTCCAATGACACTCTAGTTAGAGATCCAAAATATGATAATCTGCCAGGTTTCGAGTATAATACTATACAATATGATGAGTTTTATTACCAACAGGCCAAACACAAGAAGACTGGAGCCTTACTCAAACGACAGGACAAAATCAAACGAGATGAAATGAGGGTGGTTCGTTTTGTCGGAAATAAAATGGGTATTCTTCCGGAAATTGAGAAAGAATTAATCGCTAGTCGCAAATTTGCGAAAAAGAAAATGGCTGAATATGCAGATGTGGATCCAGCACTTGAGGCTGCTTGGAATTGCCAACAATTAGCCTACAAAGTAACTTGTAACTCAATTTATGGAATAACTGGTGCTGGTGTTAGTCCCATTTACAATAAAGATGTTGCTGCAAGTATCACAGCCACTGGCCGAAAAATGATTATTTTTAGTAAAAATTATGTAGAACAAAATTATGTCGATCTTCCCATTACTTTAAAAAGATCCAATATTTCCACTAAAAACATTTTGGTAAAGAAAGCAAGTTGCGTATATGGTGACAGTGTTGTCGGTGATACGCCAATTTTGGTCAGGTTCGGAAAATCCTACCAAACCGCTAAATATATTAAAATTGGTGAATTAATACCAAGAAATGAGCTGTATTTGACATGCGATGATGGTAAAGAGGTAGTTCCATTGATCGATATTGAAGTGTGGTCAGATAAGGGGTGGTCTCAAATTCATAATGTTATTAGACATAAGACACATAAAATGATTTACCGTGTAACCACCAAAAACAGCTTAGTGGAAGTAACGGAAGATCACAGTCTTTTAGATAATCAGGGACATCGTCTAACACCAAACAAAGTAGATAATCATAAAACAGCGCTTTTACAACATGAACACCCAAATATTAGTGCAAATCCCATACCGTTGATTATAGATGACAAACACCTAAATCAAAGTACTACATATTTATGTATCTCAAGTACCAAAGACCAATTAGAAGCTGCTTTATGCTGGCAACAAATAACCAGTGCTGGATATTATTCAAAGGTAGAATATCATTCAGATCTATATTTCGTTTATGCTTGTAGAAAAGACATAAAGCGTCACAATACTAATGACTTAAATATTTGCCAACAAGTTACACCAATAGGAATGACAGACGATTATGTTTATGATTTAGAAACTGAACATGGACACTTTAGTGCAGGTATTGGTAATTTGGTGGTTCATAATACTGATAGTATATTTATCAAATTTGATATGTACGACCAAGAGTCAGGAAAGAAACTACAGGGATTTGATGCTGTATTTGCTAGTATGGAAATATGTGATAGGGTTTCTACAGAAATTTCTTTACAGTTAAAAGACCCCCAGAATTTGGAGTTCGAAAAGACCATTTATCCATTTCTTCTTATAAATAAAAAAATGTACAAGGGACATTATTATACGAAAATGAACATTCGTGAATACTATGAAAATACTATGGGTTTCGCCACCAAAAAACGAGACTCTGCACCAATTGCTAAAATTGTGGTGGATGGATTAACTCATTTGCTTTTTTCTACACCAAAAGACCAAATCACACAGGCTTCTATTCGGAAATACTTAGTTGAACAATTCGAGACAATTTTAAGTGGCAAATTACCACTTGATGTATTTATTCGAACCAAAAGTTGGAAAGGACATTATGCCAATCCAGACCAAATTGCCCAACATGTATTAGCCACAAGACAAGCAATTAGAGATCCTGGTAATCAGTTTAGTATGGGTGACCGAATACCATTTGTTCATATTGTTAATCCAAAGGCGACGTTACAAGGTGAAAAGATTGAAACAGTTGATTATGTCACACAACATAATCTAAAAATTGATTACCAATATTATATTGAAAAACAATTAATTAATCCTTTATTGAAAATTTTATCACCTAATCGTAATCTGGGAATTACTGAAAAATGGCTCTTGAACATTTTAAAGAATTTAACCCAAGCCCAACAACATGTTTCAACAATGGACCAATTTTTTAAAATCATTCCAAAAGATAAAGAAACAACAACTCATAACGAAGATTCAAGTGCTAGCGAATCCGATTAGCCGAAGATAAACTTGATATAACTAGTGAACGAATATGCATCACTAGTTATAGTCAAATATCTGTCTATATCTATAGCTATAGACAGTTAGGAAACCAATGAGGTTGTGTGCAACTCAAACACTTTTTGCGGTTCTGGCAAGTGCGACGTTCCATAACATCTGGGACATCATATTCCCAAACACGCCTTGATCTAACCGGATGTTTACCTATTGGCACTAGACTAGGATCAAAATATACAGTCGGTGTTATATCACCATTTAAAGGACGCAAGGCATTTAGAGGATGAACAGCACAATGACCCTTTTGACCACTAGGAATACTCCTAAGCGAACATCGACAAATTTGGCGTCCACATCGTGGACAAGCAGAGGCATGGGCCTGTTTATGTATTCTCCGACTACATCCTCCACCTACATTGCAACTTGTTTTATCCTTACAATTATATAACGAGGGGTCCTCATCTTCTGTAGTAGTAGAAGTAGTTTCATCATTATCACAATTGTCATTACAAGTGGAAACTCCATTTCCACCACCTGATAAAGTAAGACCACCCCGGCTCTGTGGTGCGGTTAATGTTTGTGTTTGAGGATTTCGAAGTGCCATTGGAGACTGAGATTGCTGTTGTGTCATTGCCGTAGATCGACCTTGTGGCCAGTTACTTTGAATAGGTCGAAGTGTTTGTTGCATTTGTGTGTTTTGCTGAGAAGGCCCTGTCAACACTTGATGTTGAAGAATTTGCAAACTTAAATTGAGCCCCTTTTGGATCTGATCAATATAACTTAAGACTCGATTAGGTGCTCGGCTGTTTAACATCTTACGACGGAAACTTCGACTCAAATAATCAATAGTCGATTTCAAAGCATCAAAAAGATTCATCACTTCACGAGTATAAACATCCATATCGGAAACATCTCCGTATACCAAATTCTGAACAGCACCTCCACCTTGTTCAATACATCCCATTATTTTACGACCATGTGCTCCATGTGCATAGTTTATACAATTACTTATAATATCACTAACGGTAACTCGTCCTAAAAGACTGGACAAAAGATAACAATAAATTTCCCCATCTTGTTTTAAACCGTCAAGTCTATGTTTAAGTGTTTTCTCTAAACGAGGAGGAATTTGAGACTTACCTTGATAGTAATTCATAAACCCTTCAACTGCTTCTCCCACTGTTAACTTGTTAATCAAATCTTGTGCTGTCTGACCAAGAATATTAGCTGAACGACGAACTTGATTTAAAATGGCAGAAGTCTGTTGATCTTGAGCACCACCAGCCTGTTCAACAATCTCTGGAAGATTTCCTAAAAAATATTCAGTCATCCCCTTACCACC
>Ga0180438_10003838_pt1 | contig 22247 bp, 13 predicted proteins | sample SS_ome_12_FD_132455 | JGI IMG/M metagenome (GOLD analysis project Ga0180438, IMG submission 132455) | Hypersaline lake sediment archaeal communities from the Salton Sea, California, USA - SS_3_D_2 metaG | ecosystem: Environmental > Aquatic > Non-marine Saline and Alkaline > Hypersaline >...
ACCAAACGGGACGCCCACCAACATGGCAAGCGGCGATTTCCCAAGGCGGACGACCTTGACGCGGCATTGGCCGAACTGGTCCGGCGGGGATACATACGCTTGCGGCCGTTAAAGGCAACCGGCCCCGGCCGGCCCGCGTCCCCAACCTACGAAGTCAATCCGGCGGCATTAGCAGACGCGAAGTCGGAAATGCGCTCCCACAATTCCCAGAATTCGGCCGACGAGCCCGAACACGCCAATTCTGGGAATATTGGGAGCGCTTTGCAGCAAACCGAAACCGCAAACCGCGTCCAGGTGACGATATGACTGACTTGGCGGAGCTGGTGGCAGACTGCGACTCCCGCGGCATACGGCTCTTTCCGAGTGGCGACGGTGGTTTGGCCATCGACGCCCCGGAAGACACCCTGACACCTGAGTTACTGGCCCGACTGAAGGCCCAAAAGGCCGCGCTGCTGGCGATGATTTTGGGGCTGACGCCCAATGCGGTTTCGCCCCCACAGCCGCCGGTAGTGGCGGGCGTGACGACTCCGGTGGCAATTCAGGCGGTGTCCGGCCCTGGTGGGCGCCTGGCCCTGGTTTGCCCCTCGGCTGAGCTTGCGGCGAGAATTGAGGCGGGGCGGCCGGCCCTGGAAACCCTGTTGGCTGAACTGGCGGCAGAAGCCGAGGCAGCTGGTGACGACGTGCTGCCGTGGGAGGAACCGCCCGAAACCGACTGGACGTGCGCCGATTGCGGCGGCTTCCTCTGGTGGGAAGACGTGAAAGGCGGGCGGCATTGTGTGGATTGCGGGCGGGAGAAGCTGGCCCGGTCCCTGGAGTTGGCCGAGCGGGCAGCCCGGCTGAGGGCCCGGTGTACGCCAAAGAAAATCGGCGGCCACAAACCGGGAGCCCAGCTTGCGGCCGCTTTACCACTCTAGAAAATACTTCTCCGGCTTTTTGGGTCAAAGAACCTTTCTCTAGTGGCTGTCCGCATGACTACTGAACAAAATCGGCACTTATGACAGCCCGACTTGAAATTGAGGCAGCCCGCCTTCGCCAGCGGCCCCACGTTGCGAGCTGGTGGCGGCCCTCGATACTTTGGACGCTGACGGCAAGTGGCCCGCAGAGGCGAGCGCAGGTGCCCTGGCGGGCCGTGAAGATAGGCAAGGGTTTGCGGCAAGTTGCAGGGGGAAGGGACAGCGAAAAGAGGATGCTTGACAAATTGGCAGACCAGAGATAAGATACAGCCGATGAGTAAGAAACATCTATCTCTGACCGAACAGTTGCGGCAAGCAATCGAGACTTGTGGGGAATCCCGCTACGCGGTTGCAAAGGCAACGGGCATCGACCAATCGGCGCTGAGCCGGTTTATGAGTGGCGAACGCGGAGTGTCGATGCGGAACTTGGACGCCCTAGGGGAGTACCTCGGTTTGGAACTGCTTCCCAAGCGGCGGCCGAAAGGCAAAGGGAGGTGAGACAATGGCAACCGTTTACAAACGAACCCGGCGGAAGCCGATTCCCGCAGGAGCCGAAATTATTGAACGGCGGGGCAAGCGGGTTGCGGAGTGGACTTCCCGCGGCCGGCGGCGGCGGGCCGAACTGACGGCTGACGGCGTGGCGGTTCTGATTGTTGACGACAACTACACCGTCGAATGGTTCGACTGGCAAGGGCAGCGGCGGCGAACCAGCGGCGGACCCGATCGGGATGCAGCCGAGGCCCTCGGGCGGAAGTTGGAGGCCGACGAAATGCAGCGGCGGCGGGGAATCATCGACCCTCGACAAGAGAAGACGGCAGCCGAGGGACGGCGACCCCTGGCGGAACACCTGGCTGACTACGAAGCCCACTTGAGGGCAGCAAACCGTTCAGGGAAACACGTCAAGAACACAATCAACTTCATTCGTGAAGTCGCCAACGCCGGCAGCTTCACGAAGTTGGCCCATGTCTCGGCTGATGCGGTGAACCACTACGCGGCCGAGTTGCAGGCGAAAGGGCGCGCGGCCCGGACCATTGGGGCCCGGCTGACCGCAATCAAGAGCTTTACCCGATGGTTATGGAAACGCGGGAAGCTGCCGGCGGACCCGCTTGTGTCGGTCCAAAAGCCGAACCCGAAGACTGACCGACGCCGGGAACGCCGCATGTTACTTCCTGGAGAATGGGAGTGGCTGCGATCAGTGACGCTGGCGGAGAATACCGAACGCCACGGCATGCCGGCCGCCGAGCGGGTGTTGCTCTACGCCACGGCGATTCAAACGGGGCTACGGGCCGGTGAACTGCGAAGCCTGACTCGTGGCCGTCTGTTTGTGGATTCCGACCCACCCTACGTCACCTGCAAGGCCGCGGCCACGAAGAACGCCAAAGACGCCCGGCAGTACATCCAAGCGGACTTGGCGGCCGAACTCCGGCAGCACGTCGCCACCAAAGCCCCCGGGGCCCCAGTCTTCGCCATGCCTCACGAAACCGACGTGGCGGAAATGCTGCGGGCCGACTTGGCGGACGCCCGGCGGGAGTGGCTGAAGGCGGTCCGGCACGACCCGGCCGAATCGGCCCGGCGGCGGCAAGGCGACTTCCTCAAGCCCGTCAACCACGACAGCGAAGCTCTCGACTTCCACGCCTTGCGGCACACCTGTGGGGCCTGGCTGGCGATGGAAGGGGCACACCCTAAGGCGGTGCAAGCCGTGATGCGGCACTCCACAATCACGCTGACGATGGACACCTACGGCCACCTATTCCCCGGGCAGGAAGCCGACACGGTGGCCCGGTTTCCCCAGATGCTTGGCGACCCCCCCGAGGCCCTGCGAGCGACTGGCACAATCGACGCGGCGGCGAGTTTGGGGCAGCATCTGGGGCAGCACTCAAACGGCGAAACGACGCACCACACGGCGAGTAGTGGCAAGCAAGCCAATCACTCGGATGCCAAGCCGCGACGCAGTAACCCGTTGCCACTGATTGTTTTCGGCGAAACGTCGCAAGACGCGGCGACTCTTGGCGAAGCACGCCCGGCTGGACTCGAACCAGCAACCTGCGGATTAGAAGTCCGCTGCTCTATCCATTGAGCTACGGGCGCCGGTCTTTTATGCAGTATAGACTTCCGGCGATTCGATACCAAGCCGAAACGGAGGCGAGGGCCGGGCAAGGGCCTGTGGTGAGGTCGCGTTTCTTGGGGGCTACGACCGCTCTGGGCGGGAGGGAGCCTGGGCGAATCTCGGGTCGGCTTCCGCAGCCGAAGCCGCCTCGGCCAACTCTTCGACGGCGGCGTCGGCCAGTTCGGCACTCGGCGGCACCTGCTCCGCGCCGGGATCCGGCTCGTCGGCCTGGCGGCGAGCATTTTCTTCGACCGACGGCTTCTTCGCACGGCCCGTCTCCTCGCGAAGAATCGAAACCTGCCCCGCCGGCGCGGCGCCTTCAGCCGGCGGCTGCTCCTGCTGGCTGCCCAGCTCGCCGCCGCCCGCGCTTGAGCCGGGGTCGAACTGCGTGCCGAATATCGACGGTCCCCAGAGCGGGCTGGCAGTTGCCTGGTCGTCGACCGGCAGGCCGGCCGAGGTTTCGGCGGCGGGCGCCGCGACATCGCTGGAGGTGAAGAAGTCGATCGACACAAGCGACGCGGCCGCGGCCTCCGGGCTCTGGCCGTCGGAAGCGTCCGAGTCGCCGGCCGCGCCGCCAGATTTCCGGCTCAGGAGCAAGAGCGCGATCTCGCCCGGCGTGACCGGCAATTCGGCGACCACCTCTACGGGAACCGCCAGCGTGCTCGACGCGCCAAACTGCCCTTCGTCGAGCAGCTCGGTCGCCCGAACGTTCAGTTGAATCGAGCCGAAAGACTGGTCTTCGGGCACGTCCCAGGTGAGCCGGCCGGTGAGCGGGTCGATGGCCGCGCCTTCGGGAGCGTCCGGTTCGAGGCTGTAGCGGACCTCGTGATTCGGGAGGTCCGGATCGGAAGCCGAAATCGACATCTCAAGCCGGTCGCCGCGATGGAGGCGCTGGCCTTCGACGGGAGCGAAGGCCGGTGCTTGGTCGACCTCATCAACGGTGACCGTAAAGGTCCTGTCCACCGGCGTCACTCCGTTGGACTCCCACACGCGGACCGTCATCTGGTAGGTTTGGCCGCCTTGCGACTCCTGGGGCGTCCACTGGAAACGGCCGCTGTCGAAATCGAGGCTGGCACCTTCCGGCACCTGTCCGAGCAACTGGTAAGCCAGCCTGGCCGCCGGCCAGTCGAGGTCCTTTGCGACAACGTCGAAGATGAGCGTTTCGCCTTCATCGACCGTGAAATCGGGAATTTCAGCAACCTGGGGCAGTTGATTGACTTCATAGATCTTGATGCTGACCGTGCGGGTAGCCGAGGCCCCGATCGCGTCGGTCACGCGGATCGTGACCTGCCGCTCGCTGGGCCCAAACGTCTCGCCGGGCGTCCAGGCAAACTCACCCGTCACGGGGTCGATCAAAGCCCCGGTGGCCGGGCCGGGGTCGAGGCTGAACACGAGCGGACTGACGCCCCCGGTCGCCGTGACCGTGAAACGCAGCTCGGTGCCTTCATCGATCGTTTGCGGGCTGATCGGATTTATCTGGGGGGCTTCGGCGACCTCGATCTCGAAGGCCTGCTCGGAATACTCCTGCGAAAAGTTGCCCGCCGCGTCGGTCACCTTGACGACGACCTGGTGCGTTCCCGCTTGGCCGGCGGCCGGGGTCCAGACGATCTTGCCGTCGGCCGCGTTAGGGATCTGCATGCCGGCCGGGCCCTCGACGAGCTCGTAGATCAAGCCGCCGCCGAGCTCTTCGTCGGCGTCGACGTCGTACTCGTAGAGCCGCCCCTCGGCCCCCTGAGTGATCGGCACCGAGATGATCACGGGGGCCTTCGTGTCGACGGTCATCTGCACGAGCGTCGTGCCGCTCTCCAGGTCCACCAGGTCGTCGCGGTTGCCGACCTTCACCTCTTGCGCGAGGAGGATCTGCCAGGCGGTCACCGCGTAGACGCCGTTTGGGAGCTGGCCGTAACCGTCGGCTGTGATCTCGACCGTGTCGCCCTGGGCCGTCGCCTGCCCCACGACCACGCCGCCGATGCTCAGCGTCACCTCGGCGCCCGGCACGACGCCGGAGAGAACGAACTTGAGCGGGTCGGCCGGGTCGTTGTTCTTGCTGGTCTTCAGGTCGTTCGGATTCGAGCCCGTGTCGTAGCCTTCGGCCAGGTGGATGGCGGCCGGCGGGGCCGGCGTGATGAAGACGGGCACGGACTGGATGTCCCACACGTCACGGCCCTGGTAGTAGTCCGCGGGGTCCTCGGGACGAACGCCGACGCGAATCTCGTGGACCCCGATCAGGCCATTCTTAGGCGTGACCTTGAGAAGACCGCTGGCGGAGTCGAGCGTGACCTCCAGATCGGGATCGAGGCTGTTCGGATCGTACCCGAAAAACACCGCGCCCCCGTCGACGTCGATCGCCTCAAGATCGATCTCGACCGGCGTGTCCTGCGACGTGTCGATCGGCTCCAGCGGCACGAGGTACGGATAGTTGTCGGTCGCGTCGGGTTGGATCGTGACGCGGAACGTCTCTGTGGCAATGGGGTCCTGGCCGTCGCTGACGGTGACCGTCACGTCCGCCTCGCCCGTGGTCCCCGCCGGGGCCGAGAGCACGAGCACGCCGTTCTCGTGGTCTTCAAAGACGGTGACCGAGCTGATCACGATGGGAACCGTGGGCTTGGATTTCTCGGGAGGCTGGTCGTCATTTGGGTTCGGGTCCGGCTGGTACGTCACCTCGACGGCGGCGATGGCGGCCCGGACCGTTTCGCCCTCCGTAAGTACTCCGAAGATGGAGTGGTTGAAGTCCAGCCACCGCGTCGACGCGGCAGTGATGAAGAACTGCGAGTCATTGCCATCGTCATAGCCCTTGGCCATCGACAGCAATGCGGGGTTGGTGTGCTGCAACTCGGGGTGGAACTCGTCGTCGAAGTCGCCCAACTCCGACCCGCCCGATCCGGTACCCGTTGGGTCGCCGCCTTGGATCATGAAGTCCTCGAGCACGCGGTGAAACGTCAGCCCGTCGTAGAAGTCGTCTTCGGCCAGCTCGATGATGCGGGCGGTGGTCCGCGGGGCACGGTCCTCGAAGAGCTCGAAGACCATGTCGCCGTACCCTTCGATCGACATCCGCAGGCTGCGGTTGCCGTCCAGGACGCGGGCGGTGAGGGCGTCGTTGCCGCTGACGGAGACCGTGTAGGTCAGGGCATCGTTCTCGTTGTCGAACCCGTCGAGGGCGATGTGCAGCGGCGCGCCGGTGAAGAGCGTCACGTCGGCGATCGGCGCGAGCGTGGTCGTCATCACCAGCCGGGGCTCGAGCAGCTCGAAGCGGGTGTGGCGGAGGAGGGAAGAGGCGCAAGGGGCGTGGATCCGGGGATGCCTGATCATATTGCGGTGCTCTATAAGCTCTGCGACTGCGACTTGCCCAAAAAACCCATTGTAGCGGAAGCCTCTCGCCGGTGGGCCATGCCCTTCTGAAGAGGCATTTGGGAGGCCGGAGACCTGGGGACCTGTAAGGTTTGGGACGCCCAAAATCGAGACTTAGTTCCCAGTCTAATCAACCCGGCGGGATTTGCCGCGGGGCGTCCCGCGATCCGGCCGCACATTTTGCGCAAAGACGGTCCATTTAATCATGTTAGGCGGTCTGGAAAGGACCGCCCCGCGCGCCGCAGACGACAGACCCCCCTAAGGACGGCCTCTTTCAGTGCCCCAACAATCCATTGTGGCGGACGAATATGCGAATATGCTGGTATTGTGCCCACGCGCACGGCCGGACGCCGCCGGCGGCTGCGCGAGGCAAAAAACCGATTCAAGGAGCCATCTCATGGCCGGAAAAGTGCTTCTCAGGCTGTCTTTGGGTGTGTTTGCTGCCGCGGCGGTGATGGGGCCGCTGGCTGACTGCCGGGCGGTTCGCGGGGCGCCCCCGCCGGCGGTGACGCTCTTGCCGTCGGAAACGGCGGTCGTGATCTCTTTGTCCGACGCCACCGACGTCGCCGAGCGCTTCAAGAACACCGCCTTCGGCCGCATGATCCAAGACCCGCAGATCAGGCCCCTGGTCGACCAGCTCTACAAGTCGGCTGCGGCGAGGATCGAGGCGGCCCAGGAGCAGATCGGCCTCTCGCTGTCGGAGCTGGCGGCGATCCCGCAGGGCGAAGTGACGGCAGCCGTCGTCCTGCCCCAGGAAGAGCCGCCGGCGGTCGTGCTTCTGCTGGACGCCGGCAACCATCTGGCCGACGCCCGGCAATTGATGGAGAAGGCCGTTGCGGCGTTGGATCGTTCGGGGGCGCGGCGGTCGGAGGCGTCGGTGCCGGGAACCAAGCTGACGGTCTTCGAAGGCGTGGGCCCGCGGAATCGGCTCCTTGCCCTGTTCGAGAAGGATGGCGTCATCGGCGCCAGCTCGAGCCTTGTGGTTCTCAAGCAGATCTTGGCCGTTTGGGACGGCGGGCAGGGGGCGACGTTGGCCGGCGACGCGACCTTCAACGCCCTGATGAGCCACTGCCGCGGCGCCGAAGGCGAATCGCCGCAAGCAATCTGGTATGCCAACCCGATCGCCCTGCTGGAAGGCATCGCCCGCAACAACGCCGGGGCCATGATGGCCGTGAGCATGTTGCCCACGCTCGGTTTGAACGGCGTGAGGGCCGTCGGCGGCAGCATCGCGCTGGACGTGGGCGAGTTCGACGCGGTCACGCAGACGCATCTCTTGCTGGACGGCTCTCGCACCGGCGCGCTGGAGGTCCTGGCATTCGGCTCCGGAAGCATGGAGCCCCAGAGCTGGGTGCCCGCCGACGCGGCCGGCTACACGACCACGCACGTGAAGCCCGAGAAGATCTACGAAACGGTGGAGAAGCTCTACGATGGCTTCCGCGGCGAGGGAGCGTTGGCGGCGGCGATGAAGCAGCGACTGGGCCGGCTGGCCGAGATCGACTTCGAGGAGGAAGTGCTGCCGACGCTCGACGGCCGGCTGACCCACGTCGTTTGGATGGAGCGGCCGGTCACGGTCACCAGCCAGGCGCAGTTGCTGGCGCTGGGGCTGAAGGACGCCAAGTTGCTGGCCACGGTGCTCGACAGAGTGGTTGCCGAAAACCGGCCTTTCCTCCAGGAGCGGTCGCTGGGCGGCAGGGTCTACTTCCAGTACGCGCCGCCGCAACTGGACGAACAGCCCCCCCGCCCCGGCAGGCCGCGGCCCTGCTTCGGGCTGCTGGAAGGCAATCTGGTGGTTGCCGATCGGCCCGGCCTCTACGAGGAAGCGATCCGCACGGCCGCCGATCCCGCCAAATCGCTCGCCAAAACGGCCGCGTTCCGGTCCATCAGCGAGGAGATCCGCCGCCGTTCGGCGAAGCCGGCGATGGTCAGTTTCGAGCGGCCCCAGGAGGGCCTCCGCGTGGCATACGAGGGCCTGGTGGCCGAGCGATCGCAGGAAGTGTTGCGCCGCCGGTCGCAGAACAACCCGTTTCTCCGCACGCTCAGGACCGCGCTGGAAACCAGCCCGCTGCCGCCCTTCGCCGTTTTAGAACGCTATTTTGCCCCGCAGGGCGCCGTCTTGACGGACGACGCCAGCGGGCTGCACTACACGGGTTTCACGCTGCGGGCAAAGCGATAGTCCGGAGTATTCGCCGCGCATACCGACCCGAAGCGCAAGCGAGGGCAACCTCCTGCACGGTCCTCGCTTGCGCTTCGGGTTGGTGTGGGTCCGTTGAATAATCCGGGCCAGGGTAATCCCCCCTACGTTTTCGCCGCATCCAGAAGCGCGAGCCGCACAAGGTTTAGAGCCCGCTTGGCGTTGAGCGCCCTCAGAAGCGCCGGGTGGCCGGCGTAGGGGACGGAAGTGATTTTGGCGTTGTGGCCGTCGGCCAGCGCGAAGAAGACGGGCTGGGGGTCGGAGCGGCTGGGGTCGAACTTGGGAAAGCGGCCCACGGCCAGCCCCAGGTCGGCTGCGAACATCGCCCGAGAGCGCCGCGCCATCTCTTCCACCAGCGGGCCGTCGCCGGCCGAGTCCACGGGGATGCGATTCTCCGGCACGCCGAGCGCCGAGCGGATGGCGGCGTCGCCGCTGACGACGATCCCACCCAAGAAATAGCCCGCCGCGTCGGCCACTGCGCCGAACCAGTCGGCCACCAGCCCACCGGTACCCCATTCGCAGACGGCAAGCGTCTTGGACTGCTGGCGGAGCAGGCGGGTGACGGCGTGCTCGAGCTCGTCGTCGCCTTCGCCGAAAACGAGGTCGCCGAGGCACTGACGGATGACGGCCACGGTCGGCTCGATGGCCGCGTCGCATTCCTCCTCGGTGGCCCCTTCGGCGGTGATCCGCAGAAGGATCGACGCTTGGCTGGCGTTGATGCCGACGCGGGGATAGCGGTCGCGGCGGATCAGATCGGGCAACATCGCCTCGACGTTGCTCTCGCCCGCTCCGAACGTCTTGATCACCCGGTGACGCACCACCCGCTGCCCCGCGCCCGCCTTCTTGAGCGACTCGGCGACCGTTTGGTACCACATTTCCTTCATTTCGGCGGGCACGCCGGGCAGGGCGAACAGGCGGCAGGGATCGGCGCCCGGCCGCGGCACGTCCAGGGCGATGCCCGGCGCGGTGCCGTTGGGATTCGCAATCGCGCGGCTGCCCACCGGAAACATCGCCTGAATCTCGTTCCGCTCGGCCATCGGCCGTTTTCGCCGCGCGAAGAGGCGGCGGAGGGCTTCCAGCGCCTCCGGGTTGGTGCGGAGCTCGCGGCCGGCGGCCTCGGCGACCGCTTCGCGGGTGAGGTCGTCGGCGGTGGGGCCCAATCCGCCGGTGGAGACGACCACGTCGGCCCGGCCGAAGGCCTGGCGGAAGACGCCGACGAGGGCCTCCAGATCATCGCCGACGCTGGTGTGGTAGAGCACACGGATGCCCAGCTCTTCATGGCGCTGGCTGAGCCACTGGCTATTGGTGTCGAGAAGCTGACCGCTGGTGATCTCGTCGCCGATGGCGATGATCTCGGCGTGCATGCGGCTCACCGGTTCGCCTGATCCAGTTGCCGGAGCAGGTTGCCGACGTCGTCGTGCACGGCGTCCATCTGGCGGATCACCAGGGCGCGCCCCGGGCGCCAATAGTAGATGCTTCCCGGGCCGCCGTTGATGTCCCAGGTGCTCGGGGCGATCGTCCGCTGGATGAGCTCGACCAGTTGCGGGCCGTAGTCGTCGCTGCCGCCCCGGCCGAAGCCCGACTGGCCGAAGCCGGTGGCAAAATTGGCCACCGCCACGTTCTGCGCCAGCGGCTCGCCCTTGCCTTCCGGCAAGTCAACCGAGGCGGGCAGGCGATCCTCGTCCGCGCCCTGGTTCTTCGGTTCGTCCTTGGCGAGCCGCTTCTCGCGTGCGATCCGCTTGGAGATCTGCTTGCTCAGGCCCAACAGCCGCGAGCGTACTTTCGTCCGCAGGTACTCCCGCTGCGAGGCGGCCAGTTGGTCATCTCGGTAGAGCTCGTCGTAAAGCCGCAAGAAGGCGACCGCCGCCTTTTCGGCGTCTTTGTCCTGCGGCCGGGCCCAACGGGCCAGCGCGGCACGGACGGCGTCGCGAAGCTCGACCCCGCTGCGGGGGGCGGCAGGCGTTTGCTCGGCAAGGGTCGCCTGCGGCAGCGTCGCGGCCGCGTTCTCGACCCCCTCCGCCGGCGGGGCACCCAGCAGCAACAAAGCGATCAATGTTCCATTCATCGGACGGCTCCCTGCCCGCTCGAACTCGCTTGCCCTCTACCCCAAAGACTATCGGTTCGCGTCCGATTTTTCAACTGCCATCGTGGCGGTCGGCTGCTGCGCCAAGTCCGGTCAATCCCGCGTGATCTCCACCGACAGGGGGTCGTTCCACTGCTTCTGTTCGGCTGTGTAGTAGAGATATGCCCGGGAGGCGGGGCCGGTGTAGGTGCCGGGCACGGCGGCGATCAGGTCGAGCTTCAGCGGCACCTTCTTCTTTGGGGCCAGTGACCGCCAATAGCAGATCACCTCGCGGGGCCGCGTCTCGTAGTAGTCGATGGTGCCGGCCTTCTTGAGCTCGTCGAGCTGATCGGGCCGAACCTCCAGCCCCGCCGGAAGGCCGAGGATGGCCACGCTCATCGGCTGGCCCGCGTCGGCCGTGTTCACCAGCTCCACCTCCAGCGCCACGGTGTCGCCTTCTTTCACCTCGCCTTCGGCCAGGCTGGTCGACAGCCGCAGCGGGCAGGCGTCGTCGCCGGCGGGTTTTTGGCTGCGATAGCTGACGTCCAGGGCGTAGGGCATCTGGTTGTCGCCGGTGAGTGTGATGGTGAGCCGGTTTTCGTCCGGCTCGAGCTTCGCTTCCAACCCTTCGATCGAGATCGCCTCCTGCCGCCCCGCGGCGAACGCCTCCTCGGCGATCACGGCGTCGTCGCGCTTGACGATCACCTTGCCGTCGTTGGTGGTGCGGCGGTTCTGCTTACTGTGCTCGATGAGGGCTTTCAGCGCCAGGATGGTCGCCTGCGTCGAGCCGAACCCGCCGGAGCCCTGGCGGTTATTGACGATCCACTCGACGGCGCGTTTGGCCTCGTCGGCATACGCCGGCGCCTTGAGCCAGGCCAGCGCCGCCAAGGCGGTGGTCTCGACGGCCAGCGACAGTCCGCCGCTTCGCGTGATCGAACCTTGCGTGCCTTCGAGGCGGCCGTCGTCGGCTTGGGTCCCGGCCAGTTTCTTAAGCAGCTTTTCACCCTCGCTCTGCCGGCCGGCATTAAGCAGGCTCGAGGCCGCCAGCGCCACGAGGTAGGGGTCGTCCGACGCGGCGGCCAAGCGGCTTGCCTGCTCGATCTCCTTTTCGATCCCCTCCTGGCCCGACTCGCTCAGCGCCCAGGTGACGTAGGCGTTGGTGACGTCTTCCGGCGATGCGCCGACGCTGTCCAGTGCCCTGGGATTCCGCTGGAAGCCGCCTTTGCCGTCGCGGCGTTCCAAGAGCCATGCGGCCGTCCGCTCGATCATCTGCCGGTCCACGTCGTAGACCTCGGCCATGTCGCGAAACTCCATCAGCCCGTAGGCGGAAAGCGCCTCGTGACCCGGATCGCCTCCGAACCACTCGTAGCCGTGCTCCGGCGACTCATACCCGGTGAGCTTCGCGTAGCCTTGTTCCAGGAGCTGTTTCGCCCGCCGCGTGACCTGCGGATCGGCCACGTCGTGTTCCTGCATGTACTGGAGGGAGAGTACGTTGGGGTAGTTGGAAGTGGACGCCTGCTCGAAGCAGCCGCACGGCTCCCGCAGCATGCTGTCCATCCCTTTCTGAAGGTCGGACAAGGTAGAGGGAAAGACGTTCAGGGCGACCTCCAGCGAGCCGGGCACCCAGTCCTCCGGCAGCTTCACGACCAACTCTTGCTGGCCGTCGAGCCGGCCGCTGTAGGAGAGGGCCTTGGGGAAGCCGGGTGGAACGACGGAGAGCGTCTTGCGGACCGCGTCGGCAAGCCCGCCCGCCGTGCCGCGAAAGACCAGCTCGCAGTCGCCCTTCTGGCCGATCACTTCGAGGGGGAAGTACTGCCGTGCCCGCTCTTCGGCGGCGAGCGTCAGGGTCCGCGCCGCCTCGCCCTCCAGCCGCACAAGCTCGCCGTGGCTCAACGCCACCTCGACCGGCAGATCGCTCCTGGTGTCGTTGACCACCGCCAGCGGCAGCTCGATGCGGTCGCCGGCGGTCACTTCCAGCGGCAGCTTGGGCTCGAGGCTGAAGGGGATCCGCGAAATGATCTCGCCTCCGCCGGAGCCGATGCGGCCGCCGTCGCCGTGGGCGTCGACAAGCACGCGGAACGTCGTCACCGAGTCGGAAAGGTCGAAGTGGATCTGGGCCTGCCCGTCGGCATCGGCCACCAGCAAGGGATGCCAGTACAACGTTTCGGCGAAGTCGCTCCGCACGCCCGGCTCGCCGGCGACGTGCTCGTGGCTGTACTCGCGGACGGCGAAGCGGAAGCGGCCGAGATACTCAGCCGCATCGCTTTCCAGCAGTCCCCGGGCGACGGCCTGCTTGAGATCCAAATCCGCGTCGAACCGGTGCCGCAGGCCGGGCATTAGTCCGGCTGCCGGGCGTTCCGGAACACGGCGAAACAGCTCCTTGCCCGCCTCGAAGCGATCGCCGGCCGCGTTGAGATCGCCGAACTCTCCCAAAAACGCGCCCAGAGCCATTGGATCTTCGGCCGCCGGACCCGCGGGGGCCGGCATCTCGGCCGGCGCCACCAGGTCCTCCATTACTGCCAGGGGCGCCTCTTCCTCCACCATCTCCTCCTGCATGAACCAGTCAAACTGCGCCTCGGCCCTGCGGCGCCACTCCTCGCGCAGGGCAGTCTCGCTCGACTCCGTCTCAGGGGGGACCAATTCAAATCGGGCATAAGCGACCGCGTCGGCGCGGCGGGCGCGGGGTTCCTGCGGGTTGATCAGCATCACGCCGATCGTGAGACAGGCGGCGGCCGACGCCACCGTCGGAACCCAAACGCGAACGCCCCCGGCGATCTTCAAAAGCACCACCATCGACACCAGCAGCAGAAGCGCCAGACCGCCGAAGAAGCTAAGTGCCGTCAGCGCGTCGAGCGTCCGCGTCCGGTTCGCCCGATAGCTGGCCAGCGCGGCGCGGTACTCGCGCTGCAAATCGCCGAGATTGTCGAACATGGCCGGTGGGCTGGCCTCGCCGCCGAGGGCCACGAGCCGCTCGATCTCGGCGTCGTCGCGGCCTTCTTCGCGAAGCTGGTCGAGCGTCTTTTCGGCGAAGCGCCGCCAGCCCTGCGTGCCGAGGAGCAAGTCCAGCGCCACCGGCGCCTCAGGGTCGTCGCAGAGGTAGAAGTCGACGTCTTCGAGGTTTTCCGGCTTTTCGACCTCGGTGGCCAGGAAGAAATGGGTGGGCATGGCGGGCGCGTCGTCGTCGGCCAGGCTCAGCAGAGCGTCGTCCACGACGGCCACGCCCAGCGCGGCGGCCGCCGGCTTTCCCTCCTCGTCGGTCACCCGCAGCGACAGCTCGGCCCGCTGGCCCGGCGAGTACCGCTCGCTCTGCCCTGCTACATGGACATCAAGACGCCGCTCGGGCCGGCGATAGACGAGCCGTTCGGCGATCGGCTGAGGGGGGCTGGCGCCGTAGTCGAACACGGTCAGGCGGATAACGCCGCAGGCGTTGGGGTCCAGCTCGATGGCGACCGCGTTCGGCCCCACCTCGGTCACAAACGGCTGCGATCCGACGGCCGCGCCGCGGCACCATGCGGCCGCCACCAGCGGCAGCCCTTCCTTGAGGCTGCTGACGTTGAACTCCAACGGCTTTCCCGCCTCGATCACCCCAAGCCCGGCGTTGAGCACGACCGGCCGCCGCGAAGAGGCCGCCGGCAGCCTCGGTTCGTTCTCGACGTTGGCCGGCTCGTCAACGGTGAGCCGATACTTGACGGTCGCCTGTGGCTCGAAGCTGAAGGCGCCCATCCCTTCGTGCGTCGTTTCGACGACGGCCACCGCCGCGCCCTTGGAGTCGACGATCGTGCCTTCCAGGTGGACGGGCTTTCCGAGCGGGTCTCGGGCGGTGAAGTAGACGCGATTCCTCAGCCCGGCCACAAGGTCGCCGCCCTCGGGATAGAAGGCCACATCAGCCTTGCCCAGATTGACGGGGATCGTCTTGGCGATTGTTTCTCTCGTTCCGCCGTCGTCGACCACGACGGCCAACTGGCCGTCGCCCCGGCTGATCTGGTCCGGCAGTTTGAACTGGATGGCGTAGGTGCCGGCGGAGGATGCCTGGGCGGTTTCCTCGTGGACCACGTCGCCGTCGAGCCTGGCAACGATGCGAAGCCGGGCCTCGGCCGCCGGCCCCCCTTCGGCCCGCTCGGCCGAGAAATCGGCCGCGACGCTGCCGCCGGGGGCGTAGCTCTCCCGCGCGAATTCCAGCTCTTTCTTCAGCCGCGGCAGCCGGTAGCTGCGGATGAAGAAGGGCCGTCGCTCGTCGGGAAACGACTCGTCGAGGCTGCGGGCAACGAGGGCGTATTCGCCGCCGGCCAATCCGGGCGGGATGGCAAACTCGCCGCAGCCGACGCCTCGCTCCGTGACGCCTTCGAGCTCCGAGCCGGGCACCACGGCCCCGCCGGGGTCGCGGATCTCGAACGCCACGGCCATCTCGCGATCGGCGGCGAGGCCGAAGCGTGAGAGGGTGAGCGAACGGTAGCGGATCGTCTCGCCCGGTGTGTAAAGCGGCTTGTCCAGGCCAAGCTGGGTTGCATAACGGACGGGCTCGACGGCCAGATCCGCGACCAGCGACTGGCGGCCCTGGTCGGCATCGGCGAGCAACTCGAGTTTGACCCCGTCCTCGACATCGAGCTCGGCCGGCACCGTCACCTCAAGATGGCCCTCTTCGCCCGTTTTCTCGATGTGCCCCATCAGTTGCCGCCCTTGGGGCGTGAAAACGGTGAACTGGATCTTGGCGGGCACGGGCTCGCCGGTGACGGAGGTGGTGGTGACGAGGTAGCGATTTGCCGCGCCGGCCTGCAATCGGGCCGGGCCCGACACGCGAAGACGCAAGTGACCCGCCGCGATGTCGTGCAATTGCCACCGCTGGTAGAAGAAGCCCCCGACGGAAACCAGAAGCAGGATGCCGGCCGCCAGCGCGACGGTCCAGTTGGCTCCTCGCGACCAGGGGGCCGGCACACCTGCCGCTGCCTTGGCGGCCGCCTTGGGGCGGGCCGGTCGAGGCGCGGCGGGCCCGCGGGGCGGACGCTTCCATTGGATCTTCGGCGCTTCCAGCCGCGCCGCCTCGCCGAACAGATGCGATGTCCGCTCCGCCTCGGCGTAAGCCTCGGCCAGCTCCGGCTCGCACTCCATCCGCCGGCGGAGCTCGCCCGCTTCCTCCTCCGGCAACAGGTCATAAACCAGCTCCAAGAGCCGCCGTCGGGTTTCCGGGTCAATCGCCATGGTAGTCTTTCTCCGCAGATTCACCGCCAAGGGCGGTTGAGACCGCAACGGTTCATTCCTGCTCCGGACCGGCCGGAGCCAGGGCGTCTCGCAGCTTCGTGACCGCCAGCCGCATCCGCGTCTTGACCGTGCCCAGCGGCACGTTGATCAGCCGGGCGATCTCCTCGTAGGTCATCTCGCCGTTCTGGCGCAGCAGGAAGACCTCCTGCTCCTCCGCCCGAAGGTCCAACAGCGCCCGCCGCACCAGCGCCAGCTTTTCGCGATGGAGGATTTCGGCGTCGGGCGAAGCATCTTGGGAGCCGAGCACACTCTCGTCCTCCGGCAGGGGTTTTCGCCGCTTGCGCCAGGCCGTGCTCCGCAGGTCGCGGCCGACGTTCAACGCCACGCGAAACACCCACGCCTTCAAATTGACCACTTCGGAGATACCTTGCCGCTGCCGCCAGCACCGCACGAAGGCTTCCTGCAAGGCGTCGCGGGCGTCCTCGACGTTGCCGACCAGGTAGTAGAGCGTTCCCAACAACTCTCCCTGGTAGCGCGAGAACGCGTCCTCCAACAACTCGGCTGCTTGCTGATCGTCTTCGACGGGCTGGGGGGTTGCCTCGCTGCGATCCATCCTTATGCCCTATTAGACGATTCAGATGACGCGACGGTTTTCGGGCTGGAAGAAGACCGTGGCGGATGCGAGGAGTGATCCGTCGAGCCGGCCGCTGTCGAGAGAACCATACCCCGCCTGATCACGAGGCTACCCGAACGGGCGCCCCCGGACAAGGGGGCCGTGTGCCCCGGGCGGATCGCGGCGGGGATCGGGCCGCAGCCGCACAATCGATGGTTCTCCTTAAATATTCAGGGTCGTCTCACGGGGGTGGCAGGCGAGGGGCAGGTGGGGTAAGCTTTCCGTCTGCGTGGGGGAACCTGTCTGCCGACCGCCAACGGCCTGACCGACCACACTCTTCGAGGGAGGCTTGCCATGCCGATCCAATTCACCTGCCCCCACTGCGGACTGGTGACCGACGTCGCTGAGCAGTATTTCGGCCGCAGCGGTCCCTGCGCCCGGTGCGGCAAGACGGTGACGATTCCTGCCGGCGACCAGCCGCGCTGTCCGCAGTGCGGCGGGACGCTTGCCCCGGGCAGCGCCGTTTGCCCCACCTGTCACTGGCAGCCGGCTCCCGCAAGCGGGCTGCAAGACCTCGGCAAGGATCCACTAGTTCGTGCGCTGCTGCCGGTGGGGCGATCGGGCCTGGCCATCGCCGCCGGTTACGCCGGGTTGTTTGCCGTGCTCTTTTTTCCCGCCCCCATCGCCCTTTTGTTGGGAATCCTGGCAATCCGCGACCTCCGCAAGCATCCCGAGAAGCACGGCATGGGCCGGGCCGTCTTCGGGCTGGTCTCCGGGATCATTTTCACGCTGGTGTTGCTCACGGCGCTCGTGGCGGCCATTCTCCGTGCGTGAGGGGCGGGAGCTTGAGCCGCGCCGGCCGTTGGCTTATCTTCTTTATCAATGGCGGCGGTCTTTTGCCGCTCGAAAGGATCTGGCACGGCAGGCGGAATCGAACCACACGCGGCCCCTTCGGAGGAAAGAAAGAAATGATCGAGCTGGGACTTCATACCGACAACTGGCGATGCCTGAGCGGAAGCTTCCAGACCGCCTGCGAGTCGGCGGTGAGGCATGGATTGAAGCACATCGAGTTCGCCGTGATTCACGGGCAGAACTTCATCCAGGCGATGGGCTACGATCCGGGCATCTCGCTGCAATCGAACCCCCTCGCGCTGCGTCGCTATTGCGAGCAGATGGGTCTGAAAATCTCCCAGATCGACGGCTCCTACCCGATGATGGGACCCGACGGCTCGGCGTTCGGCGTGCAATACGTGCAGCAGTCGATCCGCTTTGCCGCCGAACTGGGGTGCCCGATGGTCGACACGGTCGACGGCGCTTTCGAAATCAAGGGTTTCAGCAGGGAAGAGGTATTTCGCATCACTTGCGACAACTACCGGCAGGTGCTCCCATGGGCCGAGGACTACGGCGTGATCATCAACGTCGAGCCCCACGGCCCCTACACGACCGACGCCGAATTCATGCACCGCCTCTTCGACTACTTCCAGTCGGAGTTCCTGCGGTTCAACATGGACACGGGCAACTCGTTCATTGCCGGGCTCGATCCGCTGGAGTACCTGAAGGAGTTCCGCGGCTACCTCTCGCACGCCCATATCAAGGACGTCAGCCCGGAGTTGGCGGCGGCCGTCCGCGGCGAGGAGACGGGAATTGCCACCAGCGAGGTGCCCATCGGCGGCGGCGTCAATGCCGAGAACATCAAGAAGTGTTTCCAATTTCTCAACGAGACCGGCTGGGAAGGCGTGGTTTCGATCGAGTGCTACGGCACCGAAGAGAACACCCGCCGCAGCGTCGAATTCCTCCGCCCCCTGGCGGGTTGAGGAACTCCATCAGAACCCTAAATATTAAGGAGACGAGCCATGCACGCGGTCTTGACGACCCTGGCAGCCGTGGTGCTGTTCCATGCGGCGGTTGCGGAGGAGCAGCGCGACGCGAAGATCCGCGTCGTGATCGTCACCGGCGTGGACTACAAGGGCCACAAGTGGCAGGAGACCGCGCCGGCCATCCGCGAGGTACTGCTGGAGGAGGGCCGTTTCGACGTGACGATCGCCGAAGATCCGAGTTTTTTGGCCAGCAACGAGCTTTTCGAGTTTGACGAGGTGTTCCTGCACTTCAAGAACTACGACCCACTCAAGGAGGGGGAGAAGGCGAAGGAGAACCTGACGAATTTCGTCAAACAAGGCAAGGGATTGGTCGTGTTCCACTTCGCTTGCGGCGCCTTCGAGGACTGGCCGGGGTTCGCCGAGTTGGCCGGAAAGGTGTGGGACAAGAAGAACACCCACGATCCCCGCGGGCCGTTTACGGTCGAGATCGTCAACCGCGAGCATCCCGTCACGCGGGAAATGAGCGATTTTGAGGCCGACGACGAGCTCTATTTCTGCCTTGCCGGCGACCGCCCGGTGGACGTCTTGGCTACGGCGCGGTCGAAGAAGACCGGGCAGGACCACCCGATGGCGTTCGCTTTCTCATTCGGCCGCGGCCGGGTGTTTCACACGCCCCTGGGACACGACGTGAAGGCCATTCAAATGCCCGGCGTCGCGGAGTTGATACGCCGCGGATGCGCTTGGGCTGCGGGTCGAGAGCCGTTGTTGCGGGCCGGCTTGCGGTAAGTCGTTTGGCACCGGTTCGACGAGTCCGAAGCCTTTCGCGGTGGGTTGGGGGCAAGAAAATCCAAAAAAGCGGAAAATTTTTTCCGCCCCGTCACGGCCCGTTTTGCAACGCTGCAAAGCGTTGTGACTCTCGCGATCACCAGTGCTCAAGGTACCGCATGTTTCTACGATCGCGGCGGCCGCGCACCAAATGTCGTTGGTGGTGCGCGCCTCTCATGCGTGATGCACGAAGACGGAGTTCTGTTCTCGCGACAGATGCAAGGGAAGCGTGCCGTGATCAGGTTTGCGGCTGGTTGTTGTCTTTTGACGGCGGTGGGGTTTTCTCTTTGGGCGAGCGCTTGCGGGCAGTCGCAAACAGCCCGCGAACGCCTTCCGCACGACGCTCCGCGGAGTCTTCGCGGCTGATTTCCAAGACGTTGCGCGGCAAGCACTTACGGCAAAGCGCCGCGCCGCAGTCGAGTGCCGCGAAGCACGCTGACCGCCGTGTTGGACGACGCCATGCGATCGGCAGGTAGCCCACTCGCCAGCGACCTTCCCGGCTGCCGTGCGCAGCGCGGGGCGGCGCGCCGGAAGCGCTTCGCAAGCGGAGCGCGAACACGATCGACGGCGGCCGTGATTGCTGCGCATTTGGTGTGCGGAGCGTGGCGACGCGGAGGCAGCGATGGTAACGTTGCGTGGCGCGCCGCAACTCCATCGCGCGGTCGTTTGCATCTACCTTTGCGGCGCCGCGGATGGTTTGCGAGGTGACCCGCGCGGCGCGCTACGTTCGAAAATTTTCGCGCCGACACGGGAAAATGTACTTGCAAGATTTCTTCAAATAGTTACCATTACCCGAAACCGAGAGTGCTACCAACGCTGTCACGCGAAGGTTGCCGCGGTGGTCCGGAAGCAGAGACTTTTTTAGACGAGGGGAGTAACGGCGGCTCGTCGCTGCAAGAAGTTGAGCCGTGACGAGAAGCCGTCTGATTCGTTGTCCTGTTTCTGCGGCGAGTGACCTGTCGGACGTCGGCCCCAGCCCGACTGTCGGCAAGGAGATCGCCCAAGACTTCAGTTAGGAGGACGAGAGGTGGCCAAGAAAAAGGCAGCCAGGAAGAAGGTGGCCAAGAAGGCGACCAAGAAGAAGGGAGCCAAGAAGAAGGCGACCAAGAAGAAGGCCGCTCCGAAGAAGAAGGCTACCCGGAAGAAGAAGTAAGCCGGCCGGCACCGCGGCCGACAAGGCCGAGAGCTTGGTAGCTCGCTTCTTGGATACGACGAGAAAGGAACGCCCGGCATCTTGCCTGGGCGTTTCTGTTTTCTTGGGAACCGTCAACCACGGGCTGCCGCCGGTCATTGACACCCCCCGACAGAGGCGCTTCCGTTGACTGGCGCATCACTGCGGAAACTACGGCAAAAGCGCGCTACGCACACCCTTTTCGGGTGGGGTCCGGCGCGGTGGTTTCCCGCCATCCCATCCGGGCTTGCTTGCTCGCCACTGAGGGACGCCAAGTTCAAATTTGACGGGTGCCACGGCTGGCTTGTCCAACCGTGTTTCGGGCACTGCTGGGCAAGCCAGCAGTGGCACACAATGTCTCAACTTCTATTTGGGAGACCACCAGCGCGGGCCGCGACGGGTCACAACAGCGGCGCGACCTGGGCTTCGCCGTGGGGGCGTATCGCGACCCTCCACTTCCGATCGCGCTGGGCCACCGACACTTCCGCCTCGGACCCGTCCAGCTTACGCGCGTAGCGGAACATTAGTCCGCCGGCAAACGCAATCGTCTCGTCGTCCACGCGTCCGACAATCAGCACGTCCGGACCGACAGAGCTTTCCGGATGCATGATCGCCGAGGGGGAAGCGTCGGGACGCGCGAAGAAGGATTGAAGGCGGGCGTTTTCCGGTTCGATGCGCCCCACGACGAATTTTGTCTGCGGGTCGCGGCGGAGGTGGCGGCCGACGTTGAGCAGCTCGAAGTCCCAAGGGCCGGCATCGGGTTTGAATCGCAACAGATCGCGCACCCGCGGCGCAAAGGTCGCTTCGGTCAGCGCGCAGCCCACCGAAGGCTGCGGGATTTCACGAATGCCGAGTCGGCGGGCCAGCGCGACCAGCTCGCTTCGACCGCGTCCGTGGAAGCGGTGGAGCTTTTCGCGGTCGATCAGGCCCTGCCGCTCCGGAATGGTCGGCGGCAAAAGCCTGGCCGACAGGGGGCGGAGCAAGCGACCGCTCAGCCCCGACTGCTCGGCGACAATCCACAAGTCCCGGCGTTTCTGACTCATCGGCCGTTGTCCGAGGACCTCGCCGCTTGCGACGACGCAGGCGCCGACTTCTCCCATCAGCCGCTTGGCCTTCTTGCACATGTAGATGCGGCAGTCGAGGCACGGGTTCGCTCCCTTGCCGCAGCCGTGGGCGGGGGCGCGGAGGACGTCAATGTAGTCGTCGGCCACGGAGAGCACCGTCAGCCGCACTCCCAACTCCGCCGCCGCCTGCGCGGCCGGTGCGCGGCAACAATCGAACGTCGTGCGGATGTTCAGGGCATCGACCTGGAAGCCCTGCTCCTGGAGCACGAGGATGGCGAGCATGCTGTCCAATCCGCCGGAGAACAAGGCAACCGCACGAGGCATGACAACCTGCCAGAAGGGTGGCAGCAGGGAGGATCAATCTGACGGGAAGGGCGGTACTTCTTCGTTCATCTCGCTCAGCGCGTTGCGGGCGGCGCGCTGCTCCGCTTCTTTCTTGTTCGGCCCCCAAGCCGCCTGGTAGCGCGTGTGGCCGATCTGGGCGGCGATCTTGAAACATTTGCTGTGGTCCGGGCCCTTCTCGTCCAACAACTGGTAGACCGGCGTGGTGCCGAACTCCCGCTGGGCCAGTTGCTGCAAGAGCGACTTGTAGTTGCCGCCCAGCTCGCCGTCCGCCGCCAGATCGATCTCCGGACCCACGTGCCGCTCGATGAATTCCTTGGCCGCTTCGCTGCCGCCGTCGAGGTAAACCGCCGCAATCAGCGACTCGAACACGTCCGCCAGCACCGACGGCGGCACGGTCGGGTGCGTGGTCATGCCTTTGCCCAGGATGAGAAACTCCTGCAACCCGAGGGCCTCGCTGATCCGGGCGCAGGTCTGCCGGCTGACGGCAATCGACTTGATTTTCGTCAGGTCCCCCTCCAAATACTGGGGGTAGCGATGGAACAGCAACTCGCAAAC
>Ga0180438_10003839_pt1 | contig 22244 bp, 17 predicted proteins | sample SS_ome_12_FD_132455 | JGI IMG/M metagenome (GOLD analysis project Ga0180438, IMG submission 132455) | Hypersaline lake sediment archaeal communities from the Salton Sea, California, USA - SS_3_D_2 metaG | ecosystem: Environmental > Aquatic > Non-marine Saline and Alkaline > Hypersaline >...
CGCCGGATCACTTCCAGCCGGCGCCTGGGGTTCCAGCCCAGCCGCTGCCGGGTGCGGGTGGCGTCCACCGTCAGCTGGCGGTCGATATGGCTGCACATCCAGGTCCGCTCGAAGGGTCGATCTCCCAGCATCCGCCGCAGCGTATCCCGGGCCACGGTCCCCGGCCAGCAGAGGAACTTGGGCAGGTGTTTGGCCTCTCGTCTGTGGGCGAAGTAGGTCGTGGTGGCCGCGTCGTAGAGCTCCTTGTGGGACACCGCCCCGTCGGTGCCGGCGATGAAGGCCTCCCGGGGCGTGGGCAGATCCGGGTTCTCGATCAACCGCCTCAGGACGGAGACGGCGTCCCGGACGTGGAGATAGGGGATCGCCGTGGTGCCCCTGCCGGCCAGGATCCGGGCGCTCCACGCATCGGACAGCCAGGTCCTCAAGAACATGAACAGCGGTGGGTACTCGCACCAGTCCGAGAAGATGGCCGCCAGCCGCACGATGCACGAGGGGATGGTCTCCTGGTACTCGCGGAGCATCTCCTCGCCCTTCCTCTTCGTGACCGCGTAGATGTGCTTCCCGTTGGGCGGACTGAGCTCGTTCAGGGACGAACCCGCGTCGGGGTAATCGCAGGCCGCCACGGAACTGGTGAAGATGAAGCGCCGGAGGTCCAGGGTCTTGCTCAGTTCGAGGACGTTCCGCAGCCCCTCGACGTTGGTCCGCCAGTACTCGGGGTGTTCCTTGCCTGTGAAGTCGTAGTGGACCGCCAGATGGACCAGAACGTCCGCGCCCCCCTCGGCCTCGATCTCGCGAAACACGGCCGCCAGCGGCTCCTTCTCGCCGATGTCGACCTGGAACCACGAGATGTTGGGATGGATGGGGGCCCCGGCCTGTTTCTGCGATCGGCGCCCGAGACCGAAAACCCGGTACTTGTCCTTGATCGCATCGAGCAGGTGGCGGCCGATGAAGCCGGAAGCGCCGGTAACGATCACCCTCTCAACAGCCATGCGAACACCCTCTCGGAGAGAACCTCTCGAAGCCCTCGAAGCGCGCCTCCCAAAGCCGTGCGGCTCAGACCTTCCGGGAGCGCGCACCCAGCCGTTCTTTCAGCCAACCCAGCCACGCGTCCACGCCCTCCCCGGACCGAGCCGACAACTCGAGACGGTCCATCTTGGGATTGACGCGCCGGACGTTGGCGCGGAGGGCGTCCATGTCGACCCCCACGTGGGGAATCAGGTCGACCTTGCTGATCACGGCGGCGTCGGAGACCCGGAACGCCAGCGGGTACTTCAGCGGCTTGTCCTCTCCCTCGGTGACCGAGAGGACGACCACGCGGGCGTGATGCCCCACGTCGAAGTGGGAGGGGCACACCAGGTTACCCACGTTCTCAACGAACAGGAGATCCAGCCCGTCCAGGTCCACGCCGTCGAGAGCCTGGCGGACCGTACTCGCCTCCAGGTGACAGGCCCCACCGAAGGTCTCGGTCGTGATCTGAACCACGGGCACGTCGAACGCCGAGATACGCTCGGCGTCTCTCGTGGTGGCCACGTCCCCCACCACCACGGCCACCCGTACGTCCGGCCCGAGGCGGGGGAGGGTCGCCTCCAGGAGGGCCGTCTTGCCGGCGCCCGGCCCGCCGATCAGGTCGACGGCGTAGACGCCCGCCGCGTCGAACCTCCGCCGGTTCTCCTCGGCCATCCGGTCGTTGGCCTTCAGAATCCCCGTGGCCACGCTGATGCGTTTTCTGCCTCCGCCCGATTCCACGCTACGCAACCTCCACAGCCTCGATCATGAGCTCTCTCCCAGTCATGATGTCCACCTCGGGAGAATGACACTGCGGACAGGAGAAGTAAACCTCGGAGACCTCGAATTCCGACCCGCAGGGCCGGCACCGGCAACGGATCGGAACGCACTCGATCTGGAGCTCGGCCCCCTCCAGGGCGGAACCCTCGGCCAGGACCGTAAACAGGAACCTCAGGTTCTCGGGGATCACGGCCGTGAGTCGGCCCACCCGGAGGTTCACGCTCTTGACTTCACCGGCCACCTCGCCCCGGTCGATCAGGTCCTCCACGGTCCGGATGATGTTCTCGGCGATCGCCGCCTCGTGCATCGCATGACCTCGACAGGTGCGGACCCTCGCACCCACCGGCCCGAGGGTCCGCGAACCCACCCCACATCCACCCCACCCGATTCTTCGACATCCCGGGGCATACCGCCGGCTTCAGCAGCCCGGCGAGCCGGACGCCCCCCCCACCGGCCGTCAGTGGACCGAGCAGGAGATACACGGATCGTAGGCCCGAACCAGCATCGAGCACAGAAGCTCCAACTTCTCGTCCGTCATCCCCTCCCGCCCGAACTGTTCCACCAGGCTTCGCATATCGTGGTGGATGTTGGCGTTGTTCTGCGTGGTCGGAATCACGCAGTTCGCGCGGACAATCCGGCCCCGGTCGTCGTACTCGTAGTGATGGTACAGGATCCCCCGCGGGACCTCCACCGCTCCCACGCCCTCGCCTGCCTTCGGGGCAACGGGCACCATGGCCTCGGTCGTCCCCCCCTCCAGCAGCTCATCGATGAGGCGGATCGAATCGTAGACACTGTGGACGCACTCGACCAGCTGGGCGACGTTGTTCATGAACGGGTTGTGGCAGACGCGCTTGAGGCCCAGGTCCGCCGCCACCCTGGCCGCCTCCGGGTGCAGGAACTCGGCATTGTTGTTGAACCGGGCCAGCGCCCCGACGGCGAAGGACTCCCGGGACAGCTTGGTCCATTTCGACGTGTTGTGGTCGTCCACGTACTCGTTGGTCATGGCCCGGTAGTCTCGCTCCTCCTTCTCCACCCCGTCGCTCGAGACGAGCCGCCCCCCGATGAAGGGGTACTCGTTCTCTCCCTTGAGGGACACGAACTCCGTCTCGCGGACGAAGTCGGGGATCTCAAAGGTCTTGATGAGCTCGACCGCCACACCCAGGTCCATCTTCGACCGATCGAGCTCATCCCGGAGTGCGCGGAGCGCGTACTTGTCCGGCACCGAACTGACCCCGCCCACCTGGAGCGACGTCGGGTGCGTCGTGCGCCCGGCGACCATGTCGCACATCCGGTTAGCCATGCCCTTCAGCCGGCACGCCAGCTGGACGACTTCCGGCTTCGCCTCGATCAAGGGCAGGACGCTCGGCTGTCCGACGAAATCCGGCGCGGCCAGGAAGAACACGTGCAGGACGTGGCTCTGGAGGTTCTCGCCGTGCTTCGCCAGGAGACGCAGCTTGGCCGCGGCGTCCGAGATCGTCACCCCGAAGGCGTCCTCGGTGGCACGCAGGCTGGCCAGGCAGTGCCCGATGGAGCAGATCCCGCAAATCCGGGCCGTGAGGATCCCCGCCGAGGTGTAGTGTTTGCCCTTGAGCATGACCTCGAAATACCGGGGGGTCTCGACGATGTCCCAGCGGGCCTCCCGGATCTCCCCGCCCTCGACGCGAACCCTGATGTTCCCGTGTCCCTCCACCCGGGTCAGGTGGTGGACGTCGACATTCAGGTTGACCTTCATAGCACTCCCTCGAAGCCGCCGAAGAAGTTCATGCGCTCGGCAATCTCTTCCTCGCTGAATCCCCTCTCCTTCGCCATGGCGAAGAACTCTTCGTAGTTCGGGTCGGCCGCCGGACCCCGGCAGCCCCAGCAGCCCAGGCCGGACGAAGGGCAGGGGGCGTTGCACCCCCCGCGCGTGATCGGACCCAGACAGAGGTGACCCTTCTCGAACATACATACCGAGTACCGCTGTTTGCATTCCACGCACACCGGGTAGACGGGGAACCGGTAGTTCAGATCCCACACGACGTGCTGCACGATGCGCTCCACCTCGGCCTTGGAGACCGGGCAACCCGGGATCTCCAGATCCACGGGGACGACCTCCTTGGCCGACCGGGCCGGCAGCGTGTCCTTGGGTTTGTTGCCGTAGACTTCCCGGTTGGCGGCCTCGAGGTCGTAGGCGTTCTTCAACCGGCAGACGCCGCCGAAGCAGGCGCAGCTGCCCAGGGCCACCAGCACGGCCGCCCGGTCCCGGATGTCCTTGAGGCGCTCGACCTCGTCGGCCCGCGTGATCGCTCCCTCGATGAGGGCGACGTCGTAGTGATCGTTCCGGACCGAGGAGACCTCCCTGAAGTTCACCACCTCTATGGCGTTGAGGAAGGCGGGAAGCGTCTCCTCCTTGTTCGCCAGCTGCAACTCGCACCCCTCGCATCCCGTGAAATCGAACACGCCGATGCGGGGTCGCTTCGCCTCAATCCCTAGGTACTTCATCTCGCGCCTCTTCTCTAGATCGCTTCCTTCAGATTCATGACGGTCCAGTAGTCGAACACCGGGCCGTCCAGACACGTGTAGGTGGATCCGATGTTGCACCGGCAGCACTTGCCCATCCCGCAGTGCATGCGGCGCTCCAGCGACACGAACATCCGCTGCATCGGCATGCCCATCTTGCTGAGCTGTCCGCAGACGAACTTGAACATCACCGGAGGGCCGCAGACGATGGCGTGGGTCTCGTGCGGCTGGATCTGTACGTCGTCCAGCAGCTTCGTGATGAGACCCACCGGCCCGGTCCAGGATTCGTCCGGCTCTTCGACGATGACCCTCATGATCAAATCGTCGATTCTCCTCCACTCCTCATACTGGTAGTCGAACAGCAGCTGGCTCGGGTCCTTGGTGCCGTAGAGGATGTAGACGTCCCTGAAGTCCGCCCGGTTCTCGATCACGTGGGAGATCGGGGCCCTCAGGGGGGCCAACCCCAGACCGCCGGCGATGAGCAGGATGTCTTGGCCCTTCATCTTCTCCATCGGGAAGTGCGACCCGAAGGGCCCGCGGATGCCGATCCTGGCGCCGCGCTTGGCGTTGTGCAGGACCGTAGTCACCAGTCCCGCCCTCCGGATGCACAGCTCGATGTAGCCCTTGGCGGTGGGGGAGCTGGAGATGGAGATCGGAATCTCGCCGTAGCCCGGCACCTCGACCATGACGAACTGTCCCGCCAGGAACGAGAATCGTTCCCTCTCGGCGTCGTCGAGGATTCGGATCTGGAAGAGCTTCTCCATGTCCGTCAGGCGGATCACGTTCATGATCTCGGCCTTGAACGCGCGGTCGACATCCTTCAGCCGGCTCCTGCGGTTGAAGTCGAGCGGCTGCCGCATGTCGACTTCCTGACCGATCTCGTAGCGATGAAACAGCGTGCTCATACTCGTTCCTCCGCGTGCAGATCCCGGATGATATCGGGCGGATTGATCCCCGCCAAGCAGACCCGACCGCAGCGGTTGCAGCCGACGCACTTGGGTTCCTCGTAGCTCTCCACGAACCCCCGGTGCTGGTGGTAGTACCGGTACTTGAGCCGGGTCTCCCGATCGGGCCGGAAGTTATGCCCGCCGGCCACGAGCGCGAAGTCGAGCAGGTTGCACGAGTACAGCCTCTTGACCTTCGCGGCCTCGGTGAAGTCCATCGAGACCTCCTCGGTCACGCCGTAGCAGTAGCAGGTGGGACACACCATCGCGCAGCTTCCACAGCTCATGCACTTCTTGCCCCACTTCTTCCAGACGTCCGACTCGAACTCGATGTCGAGCAGGTTCGGCAGGTTCTGAACGTCCACGTGGGTCTTGAAGCTGTCGGCGATCCGGCGACGCGTGTCCAGGTACTTGTCGGTGTCGGCGTTGGTGATCTCGCCGGTCTTGACCTGCTGGAGAGCCGAGAACCCGCGGTCCGAATCGATAGACACGAAGTAGCGATCCCCCAGGTCCGTCAGGAACAGGTCGAACCCGTGGTTGACCGTGTCGGTGCCCAACGACCGGCAGAAGCCGCCCTCGCAGGCCTCGTGATCGACCCCCACGATGAACGTGTTCCTGCGACGGGCGATGTAGTAGGGGCTGGGGAAGAAATCCTTGATGAATACCTTGTCCAGCTTCAGCAGCCCGTGGATGTCGCAGGCGTGGAGCCCGACCAGCACCCGGGCCGGCGCCTCGTACCGGATCTGTTGGTCCCAGTCCTCGCCGCCGAACTTGAACTCGGACAGGTTCTCCGTGAACGGCAGGAAGTATCCTTTGGCCGAGTACTCGGTGTTCTCGTAACCCAGATCGATCTCGTCGAAGGACTCCACCGGGAGGTAGTGGTGGATGGGCTTGCCCTCCGCGTTGACCCCGACTCTCTTGGGGCCAACCACCTCGTTGGAGTCGGACAGGATCTCGACCAGGTTCCTGAACTCCTCCTTGGCCAGTGTCTTGAACAGCATGGACCGAACCTCACTCTCTCAACGATCCTGCCGGGCCGAACCCGTTCGGAACTCAGCCCGCGCCCAGGGCACTCCATTTGGAGTGCCCGAACCGCACATATATGGGCCGGGACTCCCAGGCCTGCGGCTCGAATCCCGGCCGGATCTCCGAAGAACCCAAACGGCGGTCATCCAGGCCAACCCCCGATACATACTTGGGATGGAGGGACAAGTGCTCTAGCCCGGGACCCCTCAGACTCTCGACAGTTCCTCTGGCATCCTCTCGACCAGGACTGTAGCCCCTGCCCCTCGTGTCACGTATAGCAGATCCCGCCGATTTTGTCAAGTAAATCGGTCGAGATTCTAGGTCTTACGTTCCCCTTGACTTTCTGCGGGCCGATCCGTACGCTGTGTTTGGGTGTTCCAGACAGCCCACAGGCCCTACCTGCGCCGGGGGGATGGCGATGCGCAAGATGTGCAAATCCAAGATCCACCGGGTGACGGTGACCGAGTGCGATCTCAACTACGAGGGCAGCATCACGATCGATGCCGACCTTCTCGAGGCCGCCGACATCGTTCCCTATGAACAGGTGACGGTGGCCAACCTCAGCAACGGGGAGCGCTTCGAGACCTACGCCATCGAAGGCCCCCGGCATTCCGGCGTCGTGTGCGTCAACGGGGCGGCCGCTCGGCTTGCGTCGAGGGGCGACCCGTTGATCATCATCTCGTCCGTCTACCTCGACGAGAAGGCGTGCCGGGACTACAAGCCCAAGGTGGTCAAAGTGGACGCGCGCAACCGCCCGCTGGTGCCGTCCGCAACGCGTCCGTAGTTTCTCAAGCGCATAGATCGACCCTGCCGGTTGCCTCGCCGCCGACGGGGTCGTGCCGCGCGCGGTCCAGACGGTACGGATCCGGCGGGACCGCGTACCAAACCGTTCATCGATCCGGCCAACGCCTCCCACCCTGCCGTGGACGACCCACCCCCACCCCCACCGAAGGACCTGCCTTCTCCTTGTTCCTCAATCGATTCGGCGCGTCCCACCCTCCCGGGGGACCGGCTGGCACGCGGATTGCGATTCTCCGCGGCCGGCGCCACGAAGCAAGCACCGGACTCGGACCTCGGGACCTCGACCCGACCAGCCGACGGGCGGGGCCCCACACCAAAGGAGGACATCATGACCCGGACTTCCCTCTGGATGATCGCGGGCCTTCTGGGCCTGGCGATGGCAGGCACCGGCTGCAACCTCATTACGGGCTCGGACGAGACCGGCGCCGACACCGCGCTCGCCGACGCGCCCATCGAGCTCAACCTGGCCTACGGCGGCTACGAACCGACGGCCGAGGATCCTGGGTTCGGCGACCCCACGATCCTCGCCGAATTCAGCGACGACCGGGAGACCTACGTGGACGACCCGGCGGTGACCGACCCCGAAGTCCTGCGGATGCGGAACGCGTCCCACACCGACGTCTACCTGCTCCGCATTGCATGGGGGCACCTGGACGAGGAGGGGAAGGCCCCTCTGGACTGGAGCGGTTCGGCCCACGTCCTGGGCGGCGCGCTCATCGTTCGAAAGACCATCCTGTTCGAACCCGAGGACTACATCCACAGGCCGCGTCCCGATCGCAGGACCGTGGAGTGGACCTCGTACACCTACAACCACATGGACGGGGTCTCGCTCATGATCCTGGACCCGCCCATGCTCCCCACGGGCGAGACGGTCTTAAACCAGTTCGTGATCGAGACCGCGCCCTTCACCGGCGCCTTCACGATGGAGGAACTGGCCCAGATCGACACGCTGATCACGGTGGACGAGGAGGGCAACGCCATCCACGTCACCGGGTTCAAGCGGGAACCGACCCCTTGCCATCTCGGGTTCATGAGGGGCGAGTGGTTCCGCCGCGGTCTGGACTGGGGAGAGTTCCGCGGGGGCTGGATCGATGAGGAGGGGCGGATCACGGGCCACCTGGTCGGTCTCTGGGGCTACGACGCCGACGGCAGGAACGTGCTCTACGGCAAGTACATCGACACCGACGGCAACTTCCAGGGCCTCATCCGGGGCACCTTCGGGGCCGGACCGCACGGGCCCGGCCAGGAACCTCAGGGCTGGATGCGCGGCCACTGGTACGATGAGAACGAGCAGATCCGCGGCACCTTCCGCGCCCAATGGAAGGAGGCGCGGGGCCGGGGACGGGCCGGCTACTTCCGGGGCATGTGGATGTACGACTGCCCCGCGCTGGAGGTGGAAGTGGCCGCCCCGTAGAAGGGCGGGCGTTCGGGGGTGCGGGTCTTCCCCGCACCCCCTTTTCGCGTTGTCGGGCCGGTCGGACCTCGACCGGCGCGCGGTGGGCCCGCGACGATCGGGCGTCCTCCGCCGGATCGGGAAGACGTTGACCTCTGTCCGGCCAGATGGAACAATGGGGCCCCGACCCCGAGGAGGGTCGACCTCGACCCGCACCGGAGGTGGCGACACCCGAGATGTTCCGCAGACCCGAGAGCAGCCTGATCTACTTCGTCATCTTCGCCCTCATGGTCTTCGCCGCGGTGGCCGCGAGCAACGTGTGGCTGTACCGGCAGTTCGCCGGTCGCCTCGACCACTCCCTCGGCCTCAGGCTGGAGTCCGCGGCTCGGGCCTCGGCGCTCTTCATCGACGCCGAGTCCCTGACCTCCGGGAAGACCGACGCCGCGGGCCTCAACCTGGACTACATCGAACTCATCCTCGCCGATCGCCTGGAGAGCTTCGTCGAGAGGTTCGGGGTCGACGAGATCCTGATCCTCGACTCCGACTTCCGCGTCGTCTACGACAGCGGGGAAACGTACCTTGTGGGAGAGCGCTACCCTCACCTGGACGAGGACGCCCGGGCGATCCAGCGGGCCCTCGAGTCGGACGGGGCCTACTCGCCCACGACCCGGGCGAGACGCGCGTATCTCAAGCGCGGGTTCGCTCCCGTGGGTGACCAGCCGGGCGGGTGGACGGCCCTGGTGGTCGTCGAGGCCGACGTCGATTTCTTCGACCTGCTGCGGACCTGGAAGCGGACGCTGGTCACCGTCACGATCGGGATCGCGGCGGTCCTCGCTCTCCTGACTCTCCTGTTTCTCAGGCTCTGGAGCGCGGGCGACCGGGCCCGGCGTTCTCTCGTTCGCCAGGACAAGCTGGCCACGCTGGGACGCATGGTCTCCCAGGTGGCGCACGAGATCCGGAACCCGCTGGGCATCATCCAGATGTCCGCCCAGCGGCTTCGCCGGTCGACGGACCCGTCGCACGACGCCAAGATGGTCGACTACATCCTGGCCGAGGCCCGACGGCTCGACGGCATCGTCGAACGCTACCTCGACTACGCCCGCGGCCAACCGCTCCAGCGCGAGCGTGTATCCACCCGGAAGCTGGTCGGCGAGATCCTGGCCGAAGTCCGCCGCGCCGAGACCGGTCCGGTCCGGCTCATCGAAAGGGTGGACGGGCCCGATACGGTCTGGGTCGACCGGGCCCGCCTCAGGCAGCTCCTGTACAACCTCATCCAGAACGCCATCCGGGCAGGGGCCGCCGAGATCACGGTCGGGGTCGAGCTGGACGCGGCCGGCCGGGAACCCGTCGTGCGCTGGACGGTCGAGGACGACGGCAGCGGGATCCCGCCCCGCCAGCTCAAGCGCGTGTTTGAGCCGTTCTACAGCACCCGGCCCGAGGGGAGCGGATTGGGCCTCTCGATCGTCCAGCAGATCGCCGAAGAACATGGGGGGACCGTGTCGATCCGATCCCGGCCCGGCGAGGGGACGACGGTCACCGTCCTCGTTCCGGACACGGCGGATCCCACCGGGGGAGAGCGCGATGGCCAAGATTCTCGTGATCGACGATGAGGAGCGCATGTGCCGCCTGATCGCCGACGAGCTCGGCGACCTGGGACACGAGGTGCGGTGGACGACGGCCAGCCGGGAGGCGGCCAGGATCCTCGAGCGCACGGAGTACGACGTCGTGATCACGGACCTCAGGATGGATCCGCCGGACGGCCTCGAGATCCTCCGACAGGTCAAAACGCGGTGGCCCTCGACCGAAGTGGTCCTCATGACCGCCTACGCGTCGGCCCAGACGGCGGTGGAAGCCATGAAGACCGGTGCCTACGACTACCTCATCAAACCCTTCGACGTCGACGAGCTGACGCTCATGGTCGGCAAGATCGTGGAGCGGCAGACCCTAAGACTCGAGAACGTGCAGCTCAAGGAGGACATCACGGGCGCGCCGGTGGAACTCGTCGGTGAGTCCGAGCCCTTCCGCCGCATGCTCGATCTCGTCCGCAAGGTGGCGCCGGAGGACACGGCCGTCCTTATCACGGGGGAGAGCGGCGTGGGCAAGGAGCTCGTGGCCCGGTCCATCCATTCGCAGAGTCCCCGCGCGCAGGACCCCTTCGTCGGGGTCAACTGCTCGGCCTTCCCCGAGACGCTCCTGGAGAGCGAACTGTTCGGGTACGAGCGGGGGGCCTTCACGGGCGCGGCCAAGAAGAGACTCGGGCGGTTCGAAATCGCGGGCGCAGGCACGCTCTTTCTCGACGAGGTGGCCGACATCAGCCCGATGGTCCAGGTCAAGCTGCTCCGCATCCTCCAGGACCGGGCCTTCACGCGATTGGGGAGCAACGAGAACATCCCGCTCGCCGCGCGCATCCTCTCGGCCACCAACCAGAACGTCGAGAAGGCCCTGGCCGAGAACCGACTCCGGGAGGATTTCTTCTACCGACTCAGTGTCTTTCCGATCCCCGTGCCGCCCCTGCGGGAGAGGACGGGCGACATCCCGCTCCTGGTGGAGCACTTCCTCGAGAAGAGAGGCAGGCGCCTGAAGGTGGATCGGGATGCGATGGACATCCTCCGGCGCTACGATTGGCCGGGGAACGTCCGGGAGCTGGAGAACACGATCGAGAGGGCCTCGATCCTGGCCACCGGCGACGCCATTCGGCCCCGGGACCTTTCGTTTGTCGTGCCCGGGAACGAGGGCCGACCGGTCGCGTCCGTGGGCGAGATTCCCTCCGAGGGGATCAACATCGAGGTCCTCGAGGCCGACCTCATCCGCCAGGCGCTCCGGCAGTCGGGCGGCAACAAGGCCGAGGCGGCCCGGCTGTTGGGGATGACGCGCAGGCGGCTCTACTTGAGGATGGCCAAGTTCGGCATTTCCTAGCCTCGTCCCATCCGGTACGCCTGGACCGTACCGGGGGGGGCACGACGGACGGCGGGCGGACGGCGGGAGGAACCGGGCGTTTCGTGGACGCCGGCAACTGGTTGTTTGACAAGGAGATCGAGCCGGGCCCACCGTGGAGCGTGGGCCGCCGCCCTGGCCCGGAATCTGCATAGGCATGGGGTCGAGGGCGCGATCGGAGGCGCCCGGGACACCAGACGGGGGACGGACCATGAACACCCACAGGCGAGCGCGGGGCGCAGGTCGGATCGGACGCACGCTCCTGGCCGCGGTCCTGGTCTGCCTGGTCTCGACGGTGGCCGCCGCGGACGCCCGGGCGGTGACCCGCGAGGAGGCACGGCGCCAGCTGGAGCAGGCCGAGGAAGCCGCCCGCCGGCTGCGCGACCTGGCCGACCTGACCGGCGGCTTGGGCGCCGCAGACGTTCGGCTCGACCGTGAGATCGACCTGATCGAGGGCTGGATCGAGAGGTCCCGCGAGTACTACCTCTCGACCACGGTGGCCGGGTACGACCGGTCGTACCACTTCTCCGGGTTGGCGCTCGAGCGCGCCCGGAAGGTGGTGGCCGAGCTCCGGACCCTCGAGCGCAAGTACCGGCTGAGTCAGCGATACCTGGAGCAGAACCGGGAAATGCTCGACCTGCTCCGGCGGCAGGCGCGGCTCGGACCCGTGGGCCAGAAGACGGCCCGCATGCTCGACATGGCCGTCGACACCTTTCAGCGTTCGGTCGAGGCCCTCGATCGCGGCGAGCTGGTGCTGGCGTTCAAGCTGATGCAGCAGACGAACGACCTCGCCCGCAAGATCGTCAAGTCCCTCGGGGGCGAACGGCTCTCCAGGGAGAGGGTGACGCACGACCTGGATCGGACCGACGAGATGATCGCCCGGGCCGCCGAGGCGCTGGGGGAAATCGAGGCGCCCGAGGCAGGCGCGGTCCTCGAGCGCGCCCAGGGGGTGCAGGAACAGGCCATCGCCACCTCTGAAGAGGGAAACTTCGACTTCGCGCGCCGGTTGACCCTGAGAGCCCGAACGCTCGCGCGGCTCTCCCTGCGCCTGGGACAGGGGGCGCCGCCGACCGAGGCCGAACGGATCCTCGAGCACACCGACGGACTCCTCGAGAAGTACGGTGTGAGGATCCAGGAGAGCGGAGACCAGGGCGCGATCGACCTCCTCGAGGATGCGATCGCCCTGCAGGCCGAGGCCTGGGACCTGTTTGCAGACGATCAGACCGAGGCCGCGCTGGCCAAGACCCAGGCCGCGGCCAAGCTGGTGAACTCGGCCCACCGGAAGATCTCCCGAGGCAGCCCATAGGCCGGTCTACCCACACCCCCGGTTCCGGAAGCGACGCGGCCGGGGATCAACCAGCGGGTGTGCCGTGATCCTGGAACGCGGTTCGCCGCAAGCGTGCACAGTTTCCCGAGACCCGGGACCCGCGCGCGCGGTTCCCCGGGGCCGCGCGAACCGGGCTCGACGCCCGGGGTTTCTTCCCGTCGGCCCGCTCGCCGCGGCCGCCGTCCTCTGCTTGCCCTCCCCCTCCGCGCAGGCGGCGGGATCCCACTGGTCCACGGAAATCCGCCTCGGGTACGATTCCTTCTCCCACGACTACCGGGTCATCGACCGCGACACGACCAATGCCTTCAGTGAGGGCAGCGCCCGGATTTCGGTGGGCTACAGACCGGGCCCCGATGACCATCCGCTTCTCGAGACGGAGGCACAGTTCTTCTTGGGCAGGGACTACTGGCAGGCCGATCTCAAGATCGACCGGAGCCTGAGGTCAGGGCGGGCGTGGGCCTTGCGCGCCGAGGGAGACGTCCGGCAGTACCTCTCGTCCTCCTCTCTCTCCTTTTCCAACGACCACGTTCAGGGGGAGGTCGAGGGCCGCTTCCGGCGAGCCCTGGCCCCGGGGGTCGAGCTCGAGGTCGGCGATCGCGTGGCGGGCATCGGCTACGCCGAGCGGACCGACTTCTTCTACGACAGCATCACCCACGACGCCCGGGCGTCGCTCCGGGTCGGCGACATCCTGACGCACATGCTGGACCTGGACCTCACGCACCGCGATTTCTTCGTTCCGGACTCGGCCTCGATCGAGTACGTGTCCGAGGCGCTCGCCGCCGAGTATTTCTGCATGCCGGGGGCGACGACGATGCTGACCACGCGCGCCTCGGTGGAGTGGCGGCGGTATGCAGGGGGGAGCCCGAGGAGCGATTTCACGCGGACCGAATCCGACCTCCAGTTCGAGTGGGGATGCACGGATCGGACAAGCCTGGAGACCTCGCTCGACGTTGCGGTCGAGCGGTACGGGAAGAACGATCCCGTCTACTACGACTCGGAAACGATCACGCTCAAGGCCGGGCCTGCGTTCCAGGTCACCGACCGGTGGGACGTGAAGGTCCTTCCGGGGGCCGAGCTCTACCACGTATCGCCCCCGGAGGGCGACGGCGCGGCGGACGACGCCGAGGTTCTCTTCTACATCCAGGAGAGCTACCGGGAGTTCGTGCTCGAGGTGGCCTCCGACGCCTTCTGGTTGCCCCGGTTCTGGTGCGACTGTACGGCTCGAGTCGGTCACCGCGAATACGAGTCGTCCGAGGCCGCGATCGACTCCGACTACTGGTATCTCGACCTGAGCTTCCTGGCCGAGGTGACCCTCTGGGACGGCATCCGCCTGGATGTGACCGGACTCTTCTCCCCCGAAAAGCACCGCAATCCCGAGGACAATACCGCCACCAACGTCCTCTCCGTCTATCTCGGGTACCGGTTCTAGCCCGACGGCCGAGCGCGACAGAGTCCGCCTTGGGCGTTTCTATGGAATCTTCCTATTTCCGCTGTCATCTTCATGTGGAGCTTGAACTCAGCTGCCAAATACGGCAGAATATGTCGAGAGTGGACAAACCTCGAACAGCTGGCATGGGCCATCGGGCACGACGACCTGCGGTATCGGATGTCGCCCGTGGAGTCCAGGGGCAGTCCGGCGGGTGACCCGACGCCCTACGACCGTGCTCGCGCCCGACCCGGCCAGAGAAAGGAGCGTGGGCCATGCGCCCCGTCGTGCTTCTCACAGGTGTGATCGCCTGCATGGTCCCGACCTTGCCTGCGGGCGCTCTGGCCTTTATACCGGATCCCGCCCTGTGCACGGTCTCCGACTGCATGATCAACACCTGTCCGGTGGTGCATCCGCCGACGGCCGCCTCAGGATCCGAGAGGTACTGCGACCTGACGGTGACTCTGTACGACCAGTACGGCAACCCGATCGCCGGCTACCCGGCCACCGACTTCGCGTTCACGGTCTTGCCCCATTCGGCCTATCCATACCTGGGGGGCGGCCCGAGCGGCGATTGGCCAGGCTGCGAGAACCACTACAGCGTCACCTGCCTCGCCGGCGCCACCGGCCCGGGTGGGGCCATGCCCATCCGCGTGGACTTGGGGGAGGGCTGTGCGCCCTCGATGTGCTGCCCCGTGGAGGTGTGGGTCAGTCTACCGGTGGGCACGATTGTCGACCCCGGAGAGGTGTTGCAGAACACGGTCGACATGGTGACCGCGGCACCGAGCGGGGGGTACGTGAATCTGTCCGACATCGCTGCCTTTTCCGTCGCGCTCACGATCTGGTTCCAGTACGGGATCCCACAGGAGTGCGCCGATTTCGTGTGGTCGACCGATCAGACCGTGTGGGGGGAGCTGACGCTCTCCGATATGGCCATGTTCGCGCAGCACATCACCCATTACTGCGAGCCCTTCACCGATCCACGTCCGTAGGGCATCTCCGGGGGCCGAGTACAGGAAAAGGGGGAAGGCTCCGCTGAGCCTTCCCCCCTGCTGTACCTCGGGATGTCCCGTTCGACCCGCCTATCGCCGTTTCTTCGAACTCGAAGACCCGCTCGATCCCTTCGAGCGGCTCGACCCCGACCTGGACCCGGAACTCCGGGCCGCGGGGGACGAGCTCTTCGATCGGGACGAAGAACGGACGCTCGGTCGAGTGGCCTTGCTCGAGCCCTGTGAGGACTTCGCCTTGCTCCGAACCGCGGCCGGGCTTCCCGATCCCGAGCGAGTCTTCGTCGACCGGATCGCGGGCGTCGAGCGCCGGTCGGTCCGGACGCGCTGGTTCGGCGTGATGCTCGCGCCGGACCGCGGGGGTTTCCGCTTGGTGTACGTCCCCCGGCTCGTCGGGTTCCACGCCGTCGAGGTCTTCGGCCTCGACCCCGTCCGGTCGACCACGGTCGCCCGGGTCTTCGTCCTCGACAGCGCTTGGCCGTACTGCCTGTAGGTCCCCGCGCCGCGTCGATCCGCCGAGGCCAGGGCCGGACTGCGGTACCGCGACGTCTTGGTGCGGACGGGCTCCAGTTGCGCCAGCGGCCCCTGCGTACGCCCGCGCTGGGCGTCCCGGATGGCTTTGGTCCGCGTCCGCGAGGTCGCCAGCGTGGTCATGGGCCCCAGGTTGTGGGTCTTCCACCGCACGCGGTCGCGAGGCCGATCCACGCTGCAGTACCGATCGCAGTCGCGCTGCCAGCGGAACCCGCAGCCGCGCGGGCGCCGGCAGGGATCGTACCACCAGGAGTAGTAATGACCCGTGTACCACCAGGGCCGGTAGCGCCAGCACCAGTCGGCGCGGATGCAGCTGTCCGCGTACCAGTAGTAGTCGAACGGCGGCCACCAGTAATCCCACCAGACGTAGCTGTACGGCCAGTAGTGGCGGCCCAGGCCCACATGAATGAAGGTGTGCGTTTCCGGCTCTTCTTCCACCACGACGTAGCGATCGTCGTCCCGGTAGGTGTCCTCGTAGCGATACCCGACGTCCCCGTACTCGTAGTCCCCGACGTCCCCGAAGGCCGTGGCGATCATGGCCGCCAGGACGCCGTCGCTCACGCCGGCCTCGCTCAGGGCGATGATCTCGTCCACCGTCAGGTCGAACTGCGAGTGGGTCGCCCGGATCTGGCTCACGATGACCTCGTCGGAGAGACCCGCTTCGGTCATCTCGATCACGTCGTGGACCGTGATCCCCAGAGCCGGCGTGGCGGCCAGAAGAACCACGAAGACTGCCGCGATCCAGCGCATGACTCGGTACCTCTCGGGGAAACTGGCGTGCCCTCTCCGCCCCTTCGATCCCACCCAACCCACTACACAGTATAACCCATCGGCGTAGGACCGTCAACATATGAGGGGCGTTCGATCATGCTGCTGGGGTGGTGCAAGAGCTCATGGCCGTTCCCGCGCGATCCGCGCGCCGAGGTAACGCATTGGGGGAGAAGCCGAAAGGCCGTCCGGCGCCGGGTAGGCGGGATGTTCGGACATCTAGAACCTCACGCTTACGCCGAAAAACGGGATCGTGGAGAACTGGTCGACGCGGTCGACGTCCCCGTCCTCCTCGTACACGTAGTCCCAGATGTTCTTCCGGTGGTACACGTTCATCAGGTCGAAGTAGACCGTCAGGCTCCAGTTCTTCCGGTAGTAGTGCCGGTCGAGGCGGACGTCCAGCCGGTGGTAGTCGGGGTGGCGGTCGGCGTTGAGGGACGCGTCCGCCGGCGTGATCCACTCGTGGTACTCTCTGAGGTAGACCGGCTGCGTGTACGGACGCCCCCCGGCGAATCGCCAGCGGGCCGAAAGATCCACCTCGTCCCCGAACGGCAGAAGTCCTCTGAAGATCCTGTACCAGAACGTGCCCCGCATGTGCTCGTACCAAGGGGTCCCCGCCAGGCGCCAGTGTTTGGACACCGAGACGGTGCACAGGTGACGGTGGTCGAAATCCCACGGGCGCTCCTCGCCCGTCCTCGGATCCTCGAACAGGGCCCGGTAGAATGAATAGGAGAGGATGTAGGCGTAGGACGTGCTCATCCGGCGATGGATGTAGACCTCGATCCCCTCGGAGTGGCCGCGCGCGGCGTTGACCATTTCCCCGGCGGCGTCGAAGTCGTCCCACGGGTCCGGCGTCAGCCACTCCGTTGCCACGGGGACGTCTCGGTATTCCTTGGCGTAGGCCTCCAGGGTAACCCGGGTGTCCGGCTTGGGAAGCCATTCGGTTCCCACGACGAACTGTCTCGTGTGGTAGCTGTCGAGGTTGTCCCGGTTCTTCTCGTGCGCCGTGAGGTAGAGGTAGGCGGGCGTCTGGTAGTGAACGCCGTAGGCCGAACTCAGCCAGAGGTTGTGGGACAGCGCGTACCGCACAGCCAGGCGGGGAGAGAGGTGGGCCTCGTCGGTGTAGTCCATCCAGTCGTACCTCCCCCCGAGTCGCACTGTCAGTCTTCGCAAGGGGTTAAGGCGGACCTGCCCGTAGGCCGCGTTCTTGTAGGCATCGACGTTCGTTCCCACGCGCCAGGCGGGGTGGTCGTCCAGGACACCGATCACGGTGTCGTCTTCAGCCGAGGCGAAACTCGTGTCGTAGATGAACGTGGTGTCCGGAGCGGCCAGGATGTCGTGATCGAACACGCTCCTCTTGACCGAGAACCCCCCCAAGAGCGAACAGCTCCCCGGGGACCAGGCCACGTGACCCTTGAGCTGAGTCTCCGACTCGGTGGACCGGTTGCGGATGCGGTCGAGGCTCCGGCCGCCCGCGGCTTCGTCCACCCTGTAGTCCCAGCGGTTCCGCACGTGCGATAGGGTGAACTCCGTGGCCAGAGAAGGGCCGAGGAGGCTTCTCCAGGTCAGGCCGCTTGCCAGGAGCCCGCTGTCGAAATCGACGTTGTAGTCCTCCCCCTCGTCCTCGTCCGCTTCGATGTCGATGTGATCGTCGGCGAACAGCGTGTTCCAGAGGAGCGTGTGCCTCCCGATGTCGTAGGTGAGTTTCCCCTGGAAGCTTTCGTACTTCGGAACCGCGGTGAGTCCGAAGCCCGAGGCGATGAGGTCGATGTAGCTCTTGTTGCCCGAGACGAGATAGGTTCCCCCCTCCCCCAGGGGACCCTCCACGATCCCCCGCACCCCTCCCATGCTGGTGTCCAGGTAGACCAGCCGCCGATCGCGCGCGCCCTTGCGCAGCGAGATGTCCAGCACCGAGGAGGCCTTGTCTCCGTAGCGCGCCGGAAAGGCGCCGGCGATGAAGTTGACCTCCCGGATCAACTCGGGGGCGATGATGGAGATGGGCCCACCCCCGGCGCCCTGGTAGGCGAAGTGGTTGGGATTCGGGATCTCGATCTCGTCCAGGAGGAAGAGATTCTCCCCGTAGTTCCCGCCGCGGACGATGATCTCGTTCATCCCGTCGGCCCCCGTTGTGACCGAGGGAAGCACCTGCACGACGCGCTGGATGTCGCGCATGGCGCCGGAGGCGGAGAGGATCTCGTCGGTCGAGATGCTCCGCCCGGACACTTCGATGTCCGGGTCCGCTTCGAAGTAGGACACCTCCCCCTCGACCCGGAGCTCGTTGAGCTCATAGATCCTCGTCTCCGAATCGACCGCGACCCCGGTGTCCAGGTCGACGGAGAGCTCGGTCGTCCGGCCGGGTGCGACCGAGACGCTGGTCCGGATGAGCGTGCGATAGCCGGGCAGCTCAAAACCGACGCTGTAGACGCCGGGGGGAATCCCGTCGATCGCGTAGGCCCCGGATGGTCCCGTGATCGCCTGTCTCGACGTCTCCAGGATCTGGATGTAGACGCCGGCGAGGGGCGCGGAGGTCGTCCTCGACATGACGGTCCCCGCGATCCTCCCGGGATCGAAATCCGCCTCGGGAGAGGCGGCGAGCGGGAGGGGAGGGAGGAGGGTCAGAAGGAGCGCCGGGAGAGATCGTCTGAGCCGACGGCCGCGATTCCGGCGTGTACTGCGATGACGAACGAGAACCCCGCAGGAAGAGAACATGAACACCTCATCGCAGGGGAAGCAGGCACAGTGCAATCCCTCCAGGAGTATCCGAGCCCGATTCTACCCACGTCTGCCCGGTTCGGCAACCCCGGCAGCGGGTGGATCCTGTGGATTCCGGAACAAGGGGAAGGGGGACGGCCGGGCCGCGGGCCACGCTCGCCTACGCGCCCCACACGTCCTTGAGATCGTCCGTGATCTCCTTGCCGACCCCGGTGTCGGGTCGAGGCTTCTCGCCGGGGTCGGGCCGCGGAGATTCCGACAGCCACTTGAGGAGCCGGTCGACGGGGATCACGCCGGCACCGGCATCCTCGACGGCCCGCCCGAGCCCCCGGTCGTTGGTCACGACCGTGATCCCGGACGGAGACCTCGACGCCTGGACGCGGCCGATGATGGCCCCGTCGGCGCTCGATCGGGTGAAGACGACGGTGAGACCGCGGGCGCGCCGGGGCCCCAGCGTCCCGCCCTCCCGCTCGCCGTCGTAGTAGACCAGAACGTCGACGCCCCTGCGGCGCGCCCGGTAGCCGGCGAGGCGCCGCTCCAGTTCGCTCCGGGCGTCGGCCAACGAGAGCTTCGCCCGCTCGCTCCACTCGGGCGTGGCGTGAATCACGTTATAGCCGTCGACAATGAGTTCCATGCGGATCCACCCGCAGGCGAGAACACCCGGACCCGGGGGGCGCCGTCGTCGCAGCCGGTGCGGCGCACCCGCCGAACCCGCTTGCGGCGCCAGGCCCCGAGCCCCCGTCAGGTCGGTTCCCCCAGAGAATCGTAGATCGCCACGTAGCCGTCGACTCCGGTCTGGACGTCGAACCGTTCCTTGACATCCCTCCGCGCCGCTTCGCCGATCCGCCGCCTGAGGTCCGCGTCCTCCAGAACGCGGACCCCCGCGTCGACCATGGCCTCGATCCCCGAGGGGTCTCGGAGAAAACCGGTCAGGCCGTCCTGGATGAACTCGCTCGTCCCCCCCCCGGTCGGTGGCGATCACGGGGACGCCCGCGCTCATGGCTTCGAGCGCCACCAGGCCGAAGCCCTCGTGCTTGCTGGGCAGGAGGAAGAGGTCGGCGGCCGGCAGCACCCCCTCGATCTCGGTAATGCTCCCGAGAAGGACGACGTCACACAGGATGCCCATCTCTTCGGCCAGGGCCAGCGCCGCGGGCTTCTCGGGTCCTTCCCCCAGCAACACCAGGCGCGCCTTGGTGCGATCCCGGATCTTGGCGAACACGCGGATGACCGTCGGGATGTTCTTCACCGCGCGGAAGTTGGAGGCATGCATCACCAACGGCATGCCGTCCGGCGAGAGATTGCGGCGCGCCTCCTCCCTGCCCTCCGGCGTGAAGATCTCGGTGTTGACGAAATTGGGGACCACGCAGATGCGGTCCGTCACGCCGAAGACCTGCTCGGTCTGCTCCCGGAGGAAGTGCGAGACGGTCGTCGCCCGATCGCAGGCTTCGATGCTGAACTTGGTGATCCGAAAGAAGGACGGCTGCGACCCGACGAGCGTGATGTCGGTCCCGTGGAGGGTCACCACGGTCCAGAGACTTCGGGGTCGGGCCATCTGCTTCGCCAGGTACGCGCCGATCGCATGGGGAATGGCATAGTGCGCGTGGATGATGTCCAGGTTGCATTGGTCGGCCACCTCGCACATCTTGGCGGCCAGGGCGAGCGCGTACGGGGGGTGATGAAAGACGGGGTAGCTGCCCGTATCCACCTGGTGGAAGTAGATGTTCTTCTCGAGGCGCCCCAACCGCGCGGGAATCGAATGCGCGATGAAGTGGACCTGGTACCCGGCCCGGGCCAGGCCGATCCCGAGCTCGGTGGCCACGACACCGGAGCCCCCCATGGTGGGGTGGCAGCTGATCCCGATGGTGGTCTTGCGGGCCATGGATTCGATCCCCTAGCCTGCATCGTGCGCGCGTCTTCCGCGGATCGAGCGCAAGCGCCTCTATCTTCCGAAGGCCGAGAGCCGACCGCCATCGAGAACACGCCGTTCACCTCTCCACGGGACTCGGCAGCCCCGTACGGCTCGATGGATCGATGGCTCCATTGCTCTCCCTGAATCGTGCATGAGCGCCGACGCGCGTCCACGCATGATCCAGGCTAGGGGCCTGGACGCGGGGCGAAGAACGCCGCCAGGGGATCTCCGACCCTGAGCGGCTCTCTGGCCATGAAGGGCTCCCCGTAGCGAACCCCCGCCCGGAATCCCCAGTAGCGGGCCGAGCAAGAGATCCCCTCTAGGAAGGTCGGGTCGCTGATTTCGGTGAGCGGCGGTTTGGCCGGATCCGGATCGGGCTCGAACTGGCTTCGGTGGGCCCGGATCGCCGCCATCTTCACGTCGAAGACCGAGCTGACATCCACGATGAAACCGGGGCTCATGCCGCTCCTGGCGTCGTAGAAGAACAGCCCCTGCGGCCGGTAGGCGGCGTGCGCCGTCTGGAAGCGTCTCAGATGGACGAGCACGAAGGCCGACTGCACCAGGCGGGAGCACTCGGCGTGGTCCGGGTGGACGGCGCCCCAGTGGGGGGCCAGGATGACTCTCGGTTTCAGATCCCTGATGGCATCGACCACGGCCGCCAGCTGATCGCGCGAGGCCGAGCTTACGCCGGAGTCGGGAAGCCGGCAGTTCTTGCGCACCGCGACCCCGAGGATCTCGGCCGCCCGTGCGGCCTCGGCCCGGCGCTCCTCGACCGTGCCCCGGGTGCCCGCCTCGCCCTCGGTGAGGTCGAGGATCCCGACCTCGTAGTCTTTGGCCAGGAGCGCGACGGTCCCGCCCGAGGTCAGCTCGACGTCGTCCGGATGCGCCCCGACGGCCAGGAGATCCATGGTTGTCCCCTCATTCCAGGTTCTCGAACCGGACCGCAAGATGCTCACCGGGTCCGGCGTGGAGATGCTCCCGGCTGAGCGCGGCGAGCGCCGCAACCTCCTCGGCGAAGCCCGGGCCTCGGTCGAGGAAGGGCCAGAGCGACGAGAGGGCCCGTTCCTGGAGTCGCCCGTCCGGCAGCAGAAGCGTTCGGATGCGTCCCAGGTGCGCGACCGGCCCCGAGCGGCGTCCCAGCTTCCTCAGGGCCTGCTCGCCCACGCGCCGGAGCTGGGCGTC
>Ga0180438_10003841_pt1 | contig 22233 bp, 33 predicted proteins | sample SS_ome_12_FD_132455 | JGI IMG/M metagenome (GOLD analysis project Ga0180438, IMG submission 132455) | Hypersaline lake sediment archaeal communities from the Salton Sea, California, USA - SS_3_D_2 metaG | ecosystem: Environmental > Aquatic > Non-marine Saline and Alkaline > Hypersaline >...
CAGCAGATAATAATAATGTAAGCTGGAGATTATGGTGTAATGATAGCTCTAATAATGGTGCTTTAAGTTTAATACAAAATTTTTCAGTAAAAGACAGAACGGCTCCTGTTATTGTTATTGGACCAGACAGTTCATTTGATAGTAGTAATGTATCTGTAATAAGCAATGCGCTTTATAATTTAACCGTTGATATGGAATATGTTGATTATAATGTATTCCAAGCAGCTATTAATATAACTTGTGATACTAATGGAAGCATTTATTATTGGGAAGAGTTAGACATTAATGTATCACCAGAAAACTTCACTTATAGACATCAAGATATTGTAGATTTAACTAACTTAGCAATGCAGAAATGCACATTCTTTACACAGGTCACTGATGACCATACAGACTTTGATATACCTGAATATGATGTAGAGGAATTAGATAATGGACTTAGATATATAACTGAGGCTGGAAATACTATTGAGATAACTTATATTGGTGAGGATGAAAGCAAACTTAATGATAAAGATAAAAATAAAACAAAGAAAGACAAGGATAAAGACAAAGAAAATAATGGCAACAAATATGGAATTTTAAAGCATTCAAAAACAAAGAAGGAAAAGGATAGATATAAGTTTGGATTTGAGTTTGAGGAAGATTTAAGTACTAGGACCTTTTTGATAAAAGCAGACCATGTTATATATCCAAGGGTTAGTAGATATCCTGCTCATATGGTAATATGGAATGATGAAACAAAGATGGGTAATTGGTTAGACTTTGAGGAAGCAGGTATTGGTGGAAGAAACTATACAATTAATAAGATAAGTGATTATGAATATGAGGTAACAATTAGAGCATTAGATGCGAGTGAAATTGAAGTAGAACAGAGTTGGTTTGATTGGCTATTAGGCAGGGAGCCTGAGATGGAAATTGTTGATGGAATAAAAGAGATAAACTTTGAATCACTTGGTGGAACAAACCAAGCAAATGCAACTTATTATTTCTATATAGGTGCTGCTATTAATGTTTCAACTTATAATATGTATAATAGTTCACCATTTGTTTCAGGTGAATGGCCATTATATATTAATATACAAAATGTTGATTCATATCCTGGATTTGATGGAACTTGGATATTAAACTATTCATATCCATACATTGACAATGCTTTGACTAATGGAACCTATATAATGGAATTTTATACTCCCCATTATTTGAATAAAACTTATAATGTTTTGGTTGAAAACAATTCACAAGATTTAGTTTATAATTCATCACATAGTGTATTATATATTGGCGCTTATAAGGTAAAAACTTATGTCAATTTAACTGGATTAAATATAACTGTTGTAAATATTGATACAGGATTTACAAAGAGCGTATATAACACAACAGGAATTTTGACACCATTTTATTTAGATGCTGGAACATATAATATTACTATTGAAAAGCCAGGGTTAGTAAGTGATACCTTAACAACTACAATGGGTTATAGAGAAAATAAAACTATATGGAATCCTACACCATTCCTTGCTACATTTAGATTTTGGGATGAAAGGACTTTAGAACCATTTAATTTATCAAGTGCTGACAGAATTAATTTCTTGCTATTCTGTCCAGATAGTACCTATACAACTTTGATTAATGAATCAAATCAGTCGATACCGATTGACTGTGATTACATTAAATTTAAGTTTATATTAGATTATGGAACAACAAGCTATTATAGAACATTTATATTAACTCCTGATGAAGCAGACCAAGTTAATATTTATTTAATTAATCTGTTGACTACAAATTCAATTTATAATAGTTTCCTTGTTGATGATTTACTTGCAGAATATGATAATGTGAGAATATTTATCAAAAAGATAATTCAAAACAGGACTGAACAAATTACTGCTGATTATGTTGATATTGAAAAGAAGATTGGCGCTTTCCTTATTGAGAATCATGAATACATTATTGAAATTCATAGTGATAACCAACCGGTGAGGGTTATGGGAACATATTCAGCTGATGTAAGTGGTGATAAGACATTGAGACTTTATGATATAACTTTAAATGTGACCTCAACTGAATTTTTAAATGTTATGTTTACAACACAAATGCAAAATATTAGTGGTGATAGTATTATTGTAACCAAATATGAAGACCCTGACAATCGTACTACATCATTAAGATGGAAGGTATATAAAGATTCATATAATGGAACCTTACTCTATGAAACGACAAGTACTGCTCAGAGTGTTGAATTTACATATAATGCTACTCCATATTTGAACAGTTCATTATATACTGAGTTAATTATTGACCATCCTGAGGGTGGAAGTCTTTATAGTGATATAAGATTAGTTCATGAAGTTACTACTATTATATTAAGTGCTTGGCAATATATGAGTCCATGGTTTGGATGGTTTTTAACCATAGTACTAAGTGCTATTGCTATAATGGGCACAATAAGAACTGCCAATTATGCTGCTTTATTAATATGTGGATTAGCAGTACTATTTAGATTATTTGGATGGTACTCAATAAGTGGTGGTATTTTAGCTCTTGCTTTATTGGTTACGCTTATGGCAATCCTTAAGGAGGGGGATAAAAGAACAACATGAAAACGGTATGGAAAGTTATGGCCTTTAGTATTATGTTGAATTTCGCAATTGGAATTATGATTGCTGCTATACCTATTTTTGATACTGACCCCTCCACAAGAGGAGGTTTAAATTATAATGCAGAGGGTGCCACAGAATTTACCGGAGAAATGGAAAAAACGGTTACTCCGGGCGGTGAACTAACGGATGCTGGCAATGAAATTTATAGAGTACTTGATATGCTCAATATAGGATTTATACAGCGTATTATTAATGCTGTAAAACAGTATGCTTTTGGGTTTATTAAGCTATTAGATGTGATGTTAGGAGGCTATTTAGAACCTGGTCTATACCAATTATTGTTTGGTTGGCCTATAGGCATATTATATAATATAATGCTATTTGGTTATATTATAGGAGCCTGGGCTTTATGGACAGGTAAAGATTTGGACCAATAAAATGGCAGGTGTACCAATAAATGCAACAGGATGGACGGAATTAATAAACGGTGACCTATTTGGCGCTGCTTTTACTATGTATGATACTGCATTAGCAGGGTGGACAGTAGTTATACTTTTTTTTGTGTATCAGTTTATGTTATATTTGAAAGTGCGTAATCCAACATTAGCTTGGGTCACAGGGCTAATATTTGTAAGTTTATATGCAACAAGTACGATAGTTAAATCAATAAGTTTGCAGGTTATGTTTATAATATTAGTTTTAGAATTAGGAGCAATTTTGTATATGCTGATTTGGAAATAAAATGGCAAGACGTAAAAGAAAGATTGTAACCAATAATAAGGAACTTTATGAAAAATTATCAATGCTTAATTTTTCATCAGAGGTCATCTTAAAAGGTGTGAAACCAGTGCAGATAAAAAAGATATTAGGAAATGTCAATAAAAAAGATATTATTTTGGATATGGAAAAGGTAGGCAAATATATTCTCATTAAAAAGAAGAATCCTATTAATTTTAATGTTTATTTTAGCGGAAGGCCAAAATAAATATATATATAAAGGGTGAATATTTTACTATTTGTAATATATAAGTTATTTTGGGTTTTTGAGGCTTTTGCTTCGGAAGGCCAAAATAAATATATATATAAATGATAAGGATATATAAAAACTAAACGGAGGTAAAGACAATGTTTATGCAAATAGCGATTGGGGCCATAGGAATTGGAATAATTTTGATGGTTGGATATCTGGTAATTGCACAGGTTAGAGCGGCACTTCCAGAAACAGGAGTTGACAATGCTACTATTGAAGGAATGGACAGTACACAAGCGACAGTGTTTGCAGGATTTGGATTAATTGCAGTTGGAATAATTGTATTGGCTGCATTTGGATTGATTAATATTTTCAAGTGAGGTATTAGTCGACTGATAAAACTCACGTATTCCTCTTATAGGTGATTAATAAAAACTAATGGAGGGTGATGCCGATGTTTATGCAGATAGCAATTGGAGCAATTGGTATAGGAATCGTACTTATGGTCGGTTACCTAGTGATTGCACAGGTTAGAGCTGCACTTCCAACAAGTGGTCTGCCAAACGCAACTATTGTTGAGCAGGGTATGGACAGTACTCAGGCAACAGTATTCGCAGGTTTTGGACTAATCGCAGTTGGTATCATAGTACTAGCAGCATTTGGCTTGATTAACATATTCAAGTAAATCAGGCAAACTTTTTCTTTCTTTTTTTTCTTTTTACAATCACAACATTTATATAGTAGATAATATTCTATATGTTAATTAACATAAATAAAAATGAAACTAAATAAAAGATATAGTAATAAAGGATATCAAGCAGAACAAGAAGCAGGAATAATTTTTAAAGAATTGTTTGATAATGTAAAAAGAACAAACTATCATGCTTTTTATGATTATCTTGTTTCTAAAGGAACATTAGATATTCGGATTGATGTGAAGTATTATGATATGAAAGATTCTAATTATGGTTATATTATTTTTCCAGATAAACAGTTTAGAAAATTATTATCATATGACCATTTTTTAATTTATTTTACATCAAATAAAGGAAGTTGTTTTTTAACACCAAAACAAATATTAGAACATGCTCATATTCATCATTATGAACTAAATCCAAACCATATTAAAATTGTAGTAAGAATAAAATATGTAGATGGGCAGTTAAAGATTGATGAACCTAAAAAATGTAGATTTTGTTTAGGAAAAATAAAGAATAAAGAAAGTTTTATTAATAAACGAGATGATATGTGTGAAGTTATTGAGATGCATTCAGTGCAGGCATAAATGGAAAGCACGAGTAAAAAAACCTAAGAGATGTCCTGCTTGTAAATCTGATGAATGGAATAAACCTAAGCGAGGTGAAGATTAAAATGTTATTTGAACTATTTGTATTTTTTGAGATTGTGATGATTGGGTTTTTTGTAGGAGCCTTTTTTTCAAAACAAGAAATTCTTTGGGGAGTAACAGCGTTATTTAGTGGTGTTTTAATGTTTACCAGCTTTAATATTGAATATTATGTATATATATGGAATAGTACGGTTGGAGCTTATGTTCCTACAATAACATATTTTTCATATCCTTATTTGATGGGCATTAATCTAGCGTTTTTTGTACTGACTTTGGTATTAGGTTTGTTTGATATTTTTGATAAGTATGGTGGAAGGTTTGTAGGGGAAAAAGAAGAATGAAGAAGACAATATTCCTTTTGTTAATATTAGTACTTTTGACAGGATGTTATAGAAATATTCCTAAGGTTCCTCCACCATTAGGTAGTGTTATAACTACTGATATTAATTTGACTGAGAATTTATATTATAATCTTAAAAATGAAATACCAGTAAATCCAACAGCAGTAAGAGTTAGTCCAGTTAATCCCCCACAAGGGCAAGTGATTAATAATGTTGTTTTTGTATATAGTTTTGATAGAAATAATTTAGAAAGCTTATATGCTTCTTGGCATACACTTCCAAGACATAAAACAGGCAATAATATATCTTATGATTTATATTTTTATTGGGCTCCAAATGATAACGGGGTAGGATTTGTTACGTGGTGTGTACAGCCTTTACAAATGACACCGGATAGTGGAGATACATTAATGGACACTTTATCACCACCTATATGTGTAAATGCTACGGCGCCAGGAACAGCTTATAAATTAGTTTCAGCAGTAATACCAAATGTGACTATTCCATATGTATTACCTAATGATGAATTTATCTATTCAATTTATAGGAATGCTCCTGCGGATAATTATAATGCTGATGCACATTTACTTGAGTTTAATGTAAAATATTATGAATCACAATTAGGAGAAAAGCCATAATGGAACCAGAACAATTTCAAGAAGCAGGCAGGTTGTTTCAAGGACAGGAACATAAGATAATGGGTTTGTCTAATGTAACTCCTAGACAAGAGTTTGTTGCTGGAATGGAGCACCATCAACCACATAGACTTATGGGAATTCATCCTGATGACTCAATTAGTCCTGAAGAGCAACAAAGGATGCTTATGGAAAGACAACAACAGGCACTTATGGTTAGGCAAGGGCATGATATAAATCCTTTTGCTGCTGAACAATATAACACTATTCCGGTTCCTGATGCGCCATTAAGTTATGGCGGGGGAATGGCTGACCAGTTGCTTAATGATAACGAAGTTCCAGAAAGTGTAAGAAAGAAGCATTGGTTTGTATTCCATAAAGATAATGTATTGACCTTTTTAGATGAGGGAAGAAAGGCGAGCAAACTATTAAACTTTGATATTATCAAAATTGATATGCTCAATGCAACACCATATTATGAATATACTTTTGAGAAGGAACTTGAATTTAATAAGTTGAGAAATGTTTTTGAAACTAAGCTTGATAGAGCTCTTGGGTTTAAAGGTGGCGGAATTAAGAATGAAAGAATAATGTTACAATCACAGTTTTCAGAAAGCAGACAAATATCAGAAGATGGAAATCAAAATGTTATTAAAGAAGGGTTTTTTAAACGTCTGCTTGGCAGAAGATAAAGAGTTGGAGGCAATATAGATGGCGGGATTACAGTTTTTGACAAATATATATCTATGGATAATATTAGCTTTGTTTTTTATGCTATTATTTGGGTTGTCAGTAGTTTTTTTAGTGGTATTGAAAATGAAGACTCATGCTATTATAGAATTTAAGTCTTGGATTAAAGGCATTCCAATAGCATTGTTTTTTCAAGAAAATAGATATTGTGAATGGAAACCTGTAAAACCGGAAGCAGGAATTATTCAAGATAAAGATTATGGAGCATTTATTGTCAATGAGAAAGCTACCTATGTTGATAAAAATACAAAGAATGTATTGATACCATTTGATGCATCATTTGGGGCAGGTATTAATGTTCATGCTGCAAAATTGGTTGATGATTTACAGTATATTGTTAAAGATGAAGAACAAATGAAAACATTAAGACACGCTATTGCTAATGATATGATTGATGATAGTGTTTGTATTGATGCTCTAAAAACCAGTATTCATTTTGGGGCTATTAAGAATATGATGAATGCTCTTATACCTCATAACATTAATGCTAAAATTGAAAAGACTATTGCAGCAAGAATTAAAGGTTTTGGTGCTGTTAATGTGCCACAGATTGCTCTTTTGTTTGTAGCAATTTTTGGTGCTATATTGTTAGGAGCATTAGTTATTAAATTAGCGTTTCCAAATAAAGATTAAAAATGGCTAATATGTCACCACCAGCAGCGAGCTTTAAGTTCAATGCTTTTCAAGAAATTAAGAGTCATTCAAGTATTTTGTACAATGAAAGAATGGCTATTCTTTTTTATCTTCTTGATATGAGAAGTATATCAATGAATACACATTATGGTGTTTCTGATATGCTTGAGGTCAGAGGAATTATCAAGCAGATTTATAAGAATATAAGAATGTTAGTTAGAACTAATCCTACCGTAAGAGCAACATTAAACTTAGAAACTAAGGATGAAGGAGTTTATATTACTGATGTTGCTATGGGTGTTATTGATAAAATGGTTGATTATTGTGAGATTAATGGCTATACAACACGAAGACTTTATATAATTGTTCAAGAGCTTAATAATTTAGAGATGTTGATTAAAGATATATTGCAGTATTTTCATTATTTCATAAGACCTGACTTTAGACAAAAACCTGATGTTGAGATTGCTACTGAAAGATATAAAGAACTTGCTGACAAAAAGACTGTGGAAGAATTAAGAATGTTAGTAGGTAAAAGACATAAGATTGATTTTGAGGGTTTAGGGTCTTCAAGAATTGAACTTAAAGATGATACTAAATATGATGAAACTGTCGATGGTGAATTAGAAGAAGATAATATTAATGAAACCGAATAATTATGACGCAATATTATTTAAGCAATGGCTGATTGAAAAAAAGAATTTAGCAGAGAGCAGTATCTATGTTTATTTTCGTTCTATAGAAAGATTTTTAGCACGAAATCCTGATATTGATAATTTGGATGATTATAATAATTTTATTGTTGAGGTATCAATTAAAAAAAGATGCAGTCATTATTATAGTGCTTTAAAGGCATTTATTGAATATAAGATAAGTGATGCTACAATCAAGAATAGACTTATATCAGGCTTGGTTAAGCCAAAGGAAAGATATGACATTGTTAGAGAAAGAAAGCATTTAGATGAAGATAAGATTTTAGAGATTATTAATTATTTAGATAATAAAAAACATAGAGTAATTGCTTTGGTACAGTCTTTAACTGGTGTTCGTGCTGGTGATATTTTGAGATTAAAGATTGGGGGAATTGTTCCAGAGGAGTTGAATAACCAAAGTGTTTTAAGACTAAATATTTTGGGTAAAGGAAAAAAGAGAAATGTTGTTTATTTATTTGATGAAACAGCTCAGGAGATATTAATGGACTATATTACTCATAATAAAAATTTTGGGGAATTTTATTTTATTGAAACTGGCAAGATGAGTGGTCGACAAGGTAATTTGGAAAGTGAAGATTCTATGTTGAAGATGAACTATGCATGGTATTGGGCTGATTTAAAGCAAGCGCTACAAACCGCTGGTATAGATAAGGATGATTTTGCAACTCATGATTTTAGAAGATGTTTTGGAAGAAGAGTTTGGGAAAAATGGAAAGATGTTTATAGATTGCAGAAGGCATTAAATCATTCTGACCCGAAGGTTACAATGAGATATCTAGAGCAAAGTGGATTAGATGCTGCTGATATCCATTATGAGATGCAGAGATAAATAAATATATATATAAAGGTTATTTATTTAGATGTTAAATAATAGTTGTATTTATAATAAAATGTTTAATTTCAATAATCTTTTTATGAAAAGAATGATATTATTAAGTCTAATACTGATGTTTAGTGTTCATATTGCTTTTGCAAATCCAGACCAAGTGGTAGGTGATGGCTATATAATAGAGATTTATAATGGCAGTAAAATTCCTAATGTAACTTATGAAAATAGAATTTTAACGGTTGAAGATATAAGTATGGATAGAGCAGAAATTACTTTGGACCATAATAATGGGCACGCTTCAGTATTGGTACATCCAAAACTTTATGTAAAAAATGAAAATAATTTTGTAGAAGCAGTTCCTTATTGTCTTAATAAAACGGTTCAAAAAGAGGTTCCTAGAATTATTGATTGTCAACCAGGAGAGCTTTTTGACTGTGCTTTGCAAGAATCATTAGGTAAAACAATGATTATAGATGTTGAGGTTCCTGATACTGATAATTGTTTTAATAGTATTGAAGAACTTGAGAATGCTTATAAATTTAAGGTACAGCATTTTTCTTCTTATGAAGTAAGAGATATTATTTATACAGATTATCATACATTTAATGATTCGCTTACTGCTGATAATTTAACCTATTATAATTATTCAGAAACAATTAATAAATGGAAAAATAGAACTAAATCATTTACTCATTTACATTCTTGGACTAATGTTTCACAAGCAGAATTTGATATTAATGAAATTACTAATGTTGATAAATTAAGAATTGGTGATGTTTATAGTAGAGGCACAGGCAGAGGGGCAAGAGGTCTAGCCTATAATGGAACAACTTGGTTTACATCTCCTATAGCTAATCTTTTGGAATCTGCTGTCGAGGTGTGGGATAGTGATTGGAATCTAATTACAAATATTACCGTTAATGTGCCACCAATCGGTGCTGGTGATGCTTGTGATTTTAGAGACTTAGAGCTTGACCCACTTAATTCAAATAATTTAATGGTATTATGTTCTGAAACGCAATATTCTTATAATTGGTTGAGATGGGTTAATTTATCAACAATGCAGCAATATGGCCCTAATTGGACTTTACCTGATGGTTTTTATCAAGCTGCTGCTCTAACTAATAATTATATTATTGTAAGTAGAACTGCTGGAGCAACATGGGATTCAAGGATGTTTAGGTTTAACCGAACTGATGGAACATTAATTGATAATGCTACAGCACCAGGAAACAGGTTTTTTCAAGGGGGATGGAGCAATGGAACTCATGCTTTCTTTTCACGTGGTGACAGCTATAATGATGGTCCTTCATATATAATGGTTTGTCCTGAGGATAATTTATCTGAATGTACATATTATGGATGGGCGCCACCACAATGTGAACAACCATATTTAGGACAGGTAGAGGATGCATCTGATTTAGTTTTTACTGATGATTGGCTTGCGATTTCTTGGGACTGGAGAACTGCTGATGGTTGTGAAAATTCAGTTGATTTTTATTATAATAGAGACTTTAATTTAAGTACTGATTTTAAAGTTTATGGTTGGAACAATACATTATTAGCTGATTATTCTGATTTAGGAGATACAGTTGATTTTAGTGATGATTTAAAAGATTTTATTTCTAATAGCTGCATAACAGGTGGAGAGTGGCAATGTTTAAATCCTTATACATTAAGATTTGAAGGAACCGAAGGCGTAGTTGAGATTGATAATATTAATATTAATATCAGTACAGCTTTTGATACATTAGAGGAGTGTTTATTAATATTTAATGAGACTGATAATTGTTGTGTTGTAGCAAGAGATAATTATTATGAGAAACTTTCTGGTGGAAGCTATGAAATAGGTGATGATAATTGTGCTGTAAGAATTATAGGCAGTAATGTAACAATTGATTTTAATAATGTACCATTTTACGTATCATCTCCTGATGGCGCTGGATTATATATGTATAGCTGCAACAATTCTTGCTTTAATGATATATACTGGAACTGCTGATATTATGGCTATTATTATGACGGTGTTAGCTGTTGCAGCAGGCTTTGGTATTTTAATAACTATGCTTGTTGTTGTTTTGAGAAATGTTATTGCTTGAAAAAATAAATATATATATAAAGTAGGACTATTTAAGAGGTATATAACAATGAAAAATATGAAAATTATTGGAATTTTGGCAGTTTTAACAATTTTTGTTATGTTGTCAAGTATTGCTTTAGCTGATTCTACAGGATTAAGAGTACCATCAGCATATGGTGATGATTATAACCAGTTTACAAATCCACAATATGTTTTTGCAGATGATTCATCATATTCTGTAGAAAACAGAAACGGTGAACAAGAAGATTGGTATAATTTTGGTTTTACCATTCCAGGTTCTGCTACTATTGATGGTATAGTAGTAAGTATTAAAGGAAATGACCCAAGTTATAATGGAAATGGTGTTGATGTAGAATTATCATATAATGGAGGAACAACTTATACGACAACAGGATATGGTATTGCTCTTAATTTTGGAAGTGATACAACACAAACATTAGGTGGTGCAAGTGATACGTGGGGTAGAACTTGGTCACCATCAGAATTATCAAATACAAGTTTTAGAATTAAATTAAATAAAACAGGACAGGATTATACTAATGCTGCTATTAATTATCTTCGTGTGAATATTTATTATACTCTTCCAACGGAATTTACTGTGGGACCTGGTCAAGATTATACAACAATTACTGAATGCTTGAATGCGATTAATAATACTGATACGACGTGTCAACTTGAAGTTAGTGGTCAAACCTACACAATTAATGGAACATATTCATATAACATTAATGATTCTAATAATAATGGTGCTATCTTTGTTAATGTAGATGATATAATTTTAGATTGTGCTGATACTACATTTTATGGTAACGGCGGGAGAGGGGTATATGCAAATACACAGAATAATATTACTGTGAAAAATTGTAAAACATCAAATTATGATAGTGGATTTTATGGAACATTTATTAATGAAAGTTATTTTATAGATAATGATTTTAGCTCTGGTACATCTTTTGCCTATGGTATGTATCTAAGTGGCAGTTCAGGCAATCATTTAATTAATAATACAATTGCTTATAATTATAATGGTCTTAGATTATGGTCAAATAGTGATAACAATGTTGTTACTGGTAATACAATAAGCTTTAGTGGACAGCACGGAGTTCAATCTCTATCAGGCGTTGATAATAATAATTTTTCTGATAATACAGTTATAACTGCTTCTTCATTTGGTTTTAATATTGGAGCAGGAATTGATAATATTTTATCAAACAATAAAGTTATAGGATGCTTTAAAGGTATAGTTATTGGTGGTAATAATGGCACAGTTATTATTGGTAATAATGTATCTGGAAATTCTGGTTCAGGAATTGAGGTTAGTGCTAATGGGTCAGGGTCTTATGGTAATCTAATTGATAATAATTTGGTATATACTAATGGACAAAACGCAATAAATATTGTATCCTCTGATTTTGATAATGTTAGCAATAATATCATTTATGGAGCTGGTTCAAGTTATTATAGTGTTAATATTGGCATTGCAAGCAGCAATACGAAAGTTTGGTTGAATCATTTTTATGACAAGGGTGCTTTAGATTCAGGAACTTCATCAAGTTTTTGTGTTGGGACAGAAGGTAATTTTTATGAAGAAAGCCTAACTCCAGTAACTGGTGATTGTGGACCAGCAGATATAACATCAGGAAATTTTACTGAGAGTGACCCTATAATATTCCAATGGGATAAACAAAGTGCTATATCAGGATATACTGTAACCTATGATTTATTTTTAGATAATGTAAGCATAGCAAATACAACCTCATTATCATATACTCATAGCAGTTTGAGTGCTGGAAACTATACATTATTAATAATTCCTTGGGTTAATGGTTCTAGAATTAATGGAACTCATGAAGAACAAGATTTTGAAGTAACTGGTGCAGGACCTGGTCCTGGACCAACTCCAAGCGAGGAATCAATAATAACTGATGATATTTTATATATTTTAGCTGCGTTCAGTATAATGGTTATAATTGTTGCTGCTATAATACTTGCAACAATGATTTATACAGGCAGTATTGATATTATGACTGTTATTATGACGGTTATGGCAATAGCTGCTGGATTTGGAATATTAATAACATTAGCTATTGTGGTGTTGAGAAATGTCATCGTTTAAAAAAATTAAAGTTGAAGACCAGGTCTATCAAGATTATGGTAGAAATATTCCTACCAATATTGTAGGAGATAATATATGCATTCCTAAAAAGGATAGCTATAAAATAACAAGGTGATATAAATGATGAATATAGATAAATCAATAAAAAAGATTATAGGAAAACCAAAAATGTTTGGTGGTAAAAATGATTGGGATGGTGATGGAGTACCTAATAAGAAAGATTGTCAACCGAGAAATATAATGAGACAAGATAAATGGAAGAAAGTTAGCAAAGGTCATTGGGAAAAAGGACCGTTTGATATGTTTATTTTAATATATGAAAATGCGTCTGATGTTCCGCCTGTAATACGTGGGCTATATGCTGTTGCTACAAAAAAGCGTGGAGACCAGAATTCGGTTAGTGAAAAAGTATTTAAAACATCAGGTGAAGCAGTCAAATATGCAGAAAAAGTTGCATCGGGAAAACAAAAAATATTTAATAGTCCACATTTAACTGAGATGAATAGGTGATATTTATGGCTAAAAAGAAAAAACAAGATATGATGGATTTAACTAAAGAGACAGTAGGAGTAGGTGTCGGCCTAATGGCGGGTCATGGTATTTTGGGTGCTATGAGCGGTGTTCCAGGAATGCCATCACAAGCAACTGGTGCTATGAAAACAGTAGGAACAGGCCTTAATTTAATTGGTGTTGGTCAAATGGCTAAGGTAGGAATGGGACTTGGTGAAATGATGGCTGAGCAAGTAAAACCAAAAGGCAAGTCTAAAAAAGATGATTGGCTTAAAGGGAGGTTGTACTAAAATGGGATGCAAAAAATCTAAAAAATTGAGTCCAGGTATGATAGATGTTTATGATGTGGCAAAGGTTACACTTCATAAAAAGTCTGTTGCTAAGACTCCAGAAGATGTTGTTGATAATATAATGTAGAATCAATTAAAACATTAGAAGGAGGTGTTGTAAGATGGCTCCAGGCAAACAAAAAAAGAAGTAAAAAATCATTGTTAATGGTTACCCTTAACAGATTATTCTGTTAAGGTTTTATTTTATAAAAATATGGAGGTAAGAGAAAATGAAATTGAATTCCGAGATGTATAGAGGCGTGACAATTAGAGTGCTACAAAATATTCTTGGTGGCAAAAAGATTGTTATTGCTAAATGGATGCTCAAAGGAAGAAAATTTGAGCTAAAAGGACTGACCAAGGTTGATGTAGTATCAAGAGCAAAGAAAGCTATTGATAACATACTAGGAAAGAGATAAATTTGGAGGTATAAAAATGGAGTTTTACTCTGTGGTACTAAGGAAGAAGATAACCATACCTAATGGTAAGATAAGAGAAGTAGTAAAGAAAGGACGAAGATTTGCTGTTGGCAAGTACAATGTCAAAGGCAAAGAATATGAGGCTTGGAGAGTCCTAGGTCTTGCTAAAAAGAAAAAGAGGAAATGAAATTTCAAATTGAAATTTCGTTACCCCCAAAATGGTTGACATCAAAAAACTTTTAGGTGATGAGTTTAAAAGCGGCTGTAAGCTTTTTGGCAGATGGTCTTATGCTATGACAGCACATAATTACAGAGAACATAAGTTTAAGAGGTGGAAAGACGCTGAGAAAAAACAGAGTGAAATGCTTAAAAAGTATGGCTACAAGCCAACTATTATGAAGATTTCCAAAGGTCCAGAAAAGTTTTTTGCTGTTGTTGAACCAAAAAACTTAAAGGTGATATAATGAATAATATTATAGTTATGCCTTTTGAAAAAGCTTGGAAAATGAGAGCGCAATGGGCGAAACCAGGCGGAATGGAACAAAAAAGAACTGATATTACAATGCGAGATTTAGAGCAAAGTATTAGAGTTAGAGGTTTTCAACCAATTGATGTTGAGAGAGAATATTTAGAGCAAGGATTAATTCCAGAAGGCAAACATAGATTAATAATTGCTAAAAAATTAGGCATTAAAGAAATACCAATACGGGTGATATAAATGGATATGTCAGAACGAGTTATTAAAAATGTGCTAAGTGAACCAAAAAGATATCCTGAACCAGAATATCCTTATTGTAATAAAGGACATAGACTTCAGGAAGTTTATAATGAAAGAAGACATTCTTATGAATGGGATTGTCCAATCTGCAAGGCAAGAATGGAAGCTTTAAGAAGAAGCAAAAGGTGATATAATGGTAACATCATTAAAATACTTTAGAAGAGACCCAAACAAGAAAGGACGAGGTGAAGGTGTTTATTATCATAGAGGCAAAGGTTATTATAGCAAGTATAGTATTGAAAGAGATAAGAAAATAAGAGCAAGAGGCTGGAAGCAAAGTTTAGTTGGTATTCCAAAAATGAGTGCTATTAAGCATACAAGTGATGGTAGATTACCGAGGTGATAAAAATGTACAATTTTGACAAAACTATTAAAAATATTTTGGGAAAACCAAAAAATAGAAAGAAAGATTGGGATTTAGATGGAGTACCTAATAAAAGAGATTGTCAACCTAGAAATCCTATGAGACAGGATAAGAGAGTTAGAACACCAAAAAGTCGTAAAAGCATCATGCTTTTGGGTTATTCAATTGGTGATAGAGTTTATGCTATAGACCCATTTACAGGAAATGAAGGTTTTGGTAAAATAGTAGATTTTAGCACTAATAGACCAGATGCAGAAATGTTTGCAGGTTATGGACCATCTGCCAATATTAATTGGGAGAAATCTGCAAGGCGTGGTTATGCTGAAAAATGGGCTTGGATTCCTATTACCCATATAAGAAGGCCGTCAAGATGAATAATGTTGTAAAAGAAATAATTGGTGAACCTTGGGTTGTTCAATTTGCTGATGGTCCAAGTATAATAGTTTATTCAAAATCAAAAAGCAGAGATAAAATAATGATGGAAGCAAGAAAACAATTAGAGCAATCACTATCTTTTGATATGAGACAAGCATCAAGAGGGCGAATAACACAAGTTTATAAAATGAGACCAAGATAAAAATGACATTACCAAATAGGGTTTTAAGAAACATATTATCTGATATGGATGATATGGAAGAGGAAGAAAAGCTTAGACGTATTAAGATTGCTATGGCTAGAAAGAGACGGTTGAGAGAACAGCAAGAAGATGAATATATTGATAAATTAAACAGGATGTTTCCTGTGGAGAAGGATTGAAAATGTACAATTTTGACAAACAAATAAAGAATATTATTGGCAAGCCGAAAATATTTGGTGGCAAAAAAGACTGGGATGGCGATGGGGTTCCTAATAAAAGAGATTGTCAACCAAGGAATACTATGAGGCAGGATGTAACATATAAAAATAGACATTTTATGATTTATATTGGGAGTCCAGGCGGAAATGATGTTGTGTCACATTATTTGGTTACAGGTAAGATGTTAGAAAAAGGAAAATCAACAGCAGAGGGAGAAGTGCCAAAAAAAGCATATAATCTAAGTAAAAATTTAATGATTGGCAATAAAAGAAGATTTCGAACAAAAGGAACGGATAAACCAGTTGTTATTGAAAGGGTTAATTAAGTGATAAAAAATGCTTAAAAAACTTCCAGGTCAAAATAAGTGGCGACTTTATAGTAGTAAAAAGGTTTATGTTAAAGGCAAAGGTTATGTTCATAAAAATTTAGGAACATTTAGCAGTTTAAAAGCAGCTAAACAGCATGAAAGAGAAGTACAATTCTTTAAGCATAGAAAATGACAAAAAAACGATATATAGGACCAGGAAAGGAAATACAAACATTGATATTTCCTAAAAGTAAATTTACAAGACAGCAAGCTTTGTCTTGGGCAAAAAAACACGGCTTTAAACATTATACCTCAAATATAGACCCAAACACAATAAGGGTTAGACAGTTTCCACCTAATCTAATAAAGAAAACTTTAGGCACATTTGAAGTAGATAAAGGAATTAAAGCTTTATATGTTGTAAAAAAATGAATTGTCCTAGATGCGGCAGACCTGGATATGATGGGTACTGCTGTATATGGTGTGGTTACAGTGGATAGTTGGAAAGAGCATTTAGCATTTAGTTCTCTTTTTGAGATAGCCTTTATCTTGATTATGTATTTTTGGAAACATTGGTATTTAAAATTGGAATTTATATCAATATTTCAACTATTAGTTATTGCTTTTATATCTCCATTAATTCTTGACTTAGACCATAAGCAAGGAAAATTGAGAGAAGGACTAACCTTTTTAGGATTAATGATTGGAGTTGTTGGAGTTATTGGATACTATATTGGCATTGATTTAAGCATATTAATGGTTATGGGTATAGCTATATCTGCTCCAGCTTTTTTATTGTTTTATATAACAGACCATCGCGGATTTATACATAGCATACCCTTTTGCATTATTTATAGTATAGGCATATATTTAATACTTCAGAATATACAACTTGCTATCTTGGGTCTTTTAGGGTCATATACACACCTGTTAGGGGACAAGGAACCTATAAAACTCTGGTAGAAAATAAATATATATAAATATCTAATGTTTTTATTGTATAATGGTAAATAAAAAACCTCTTCTATTAGTGTTTCTGATAATTATTACATTAATTAGTGGGTCAGCTTATGCTCTTGAAGTAAGTGTTGGTCCAGGATGGTCATTTCATACCCTTAGTGGATGTTTAAAATATATTAATGGCACCACTAATTCTTGTTCTATTAAGACTGCTGGAGATTATGTAATTGAAAAATGGATGATTAATGCCTCACAATCAGATTTTTATAATAGAAATGATGATAAGTTAATTCTTGCATTTGATTTTGATGTTTATGATTATCCAAATGAATATGATTTATCAGGTGAACCACAGAATGATGCCATACTTGTTGGTAATCCTTCATGGTCATCAAATGGACTGTATGGAAATGCTTATGAATTTAATGGCGTTAATCAATATGGTATTGTTTATCTTTTTAGTTCTGGAAATATTTTATTATCAGAAAATCTTGCGTTAGAAGTTTGGGCTAAGCCAAATAGTTTTAATGGCAATACATATTTTATGGGTAAACGTAATGATTATAGACTTGGAGTTAATGGTTCAGGTAACATTATTTTTGAAATTAATAATACAAGCGGAAACCATTATGATTGTTATAGCACAACTGCTTTAAATACTGGTCAATGGTATCATATTGTTGGTAATTATAATAGTACTAATCTACAAATTTATATTAATGGTATGTTAGATAATCAGTGTACTGCAAGTGGAAGACCAAGAAATTCTGGGTCAAGTCTTGGTATAGCAAGCACAACACCAAGCTATACAAATCGGTTTAATGGAACTATTGACCAATTAAGGATATGGAATACATCTCTTACAAAAACTGGAATAGAGCATAGATATGCTGGTATTGATGATTACTATGGTGATTCTAGTACAGGGTCAAGAATTGAGATTAGTACTAGCAATATAAATGTTTATTGTAATGGCACAGGCATATATTCAGTAACACCAAGTTCAACAGCAACTCGAGCTTTTAATGTTGTTGCAAATAATGCTAGAATTGATGGATGTAATTTTAAAAATTGGCATACTGGTATTGAACTTCTAACAAATAGACCACAAAATGCAATAATCACAAATAATTATTTTGAGAATTACCCTGTTACTGATGGTCAAGGTATTGAGATAAGAACTGATAATGCATTAGTTGAAAATAATAATATGTTATATGGGAATATGGGAATTCGTGTTTATGGTGGCAATAATTCAGTTATAAGGAATAATACTATTGTTAATGTGTCAATTGGACTTGATTGTTATACTGGATTTAATAATACATTTACTGATAATTATGTTGTAAATAATTCAATTGTATCATTTATAATGGAACCAGGAGGAGTGCCATCCACATATAATAAAATTGGAAGAAATGTATTTAAAGGCGGGTTATATTCTATATGGATTGCTGCAACATATCATTATAATAATACTTTTTGGCTTAATCATATTTTAAGAGGACAATTTTTTGACCCAAGTACTACTCCAAATATTTATTGCTATAATGGTGAAGGTAATTTTTATGATGAGAGTCAGACATTATATATACCATCAAATGATTGTGGTATTGGCATATTAAACAATGTAACTACAAGTACCACAACTACGGTTTATCCAATAACTTGGTCAAAGCAAAGTGCTTTGACACCAGTTACTTATGATGTTTATGTGAAACGAGGAGTTGTGGAAACATATATTGGTTCAACTGCTAGCTTGTCAACATCATATGATTTTAGTGCTTACATTAATAAGACGGTTCGTATGGTAATTATTCCTTGGATTAATGGCAGTAGATATAATGGTACTGAATTTGAAGGCAGTTTATTTTATGTTCCTGACCTTCAGCCATCACCACCACTTCCAACTCCAACAGAGCAATGTCAAGAGACAAGAACAATGATTTTTTTAGGTTTTTCACTTTTAGCTTTAATCGCAGTAGTAGGTGCTGCTTTTGCAATTGTTATGGTAATTCAAGGGAATGCTGATGCATTTACATTGATTGTTTTAGTTGCAAGTTTTATTGGATTAGCTATAATATTATTTGTAGGTTATATAGCAATTGGCTATGTAGGGGCATGGGTATGCTTTTAAAATAAATATATATATAAAGGTATAGTATATGAGGACTAATATGATAATTAAAAACAGATTTATACTATTTATATGCCTAATTAGTTTGCTTAGTCTATCCGTTTTTGCTGTTGACCCTGAAGTTGTTGTTACAGAATTAGATGGTGATGTTGTAATTCATTCTTTTACATATAATGAAACAACAGGTATTATTGAAGTACCTGATTATCCTGGAATGGCTGAAGCAACAATAGGATTGCCATATGGAACATCTAGTGCTATAAGAGTTACTGGATTATATGTTAGAGAAAATACAAGTTGTGATGACCCAGAAGAAGACCCTTATCGATGTTTTGAAAAAGCTGTGCCTTATGCTAAATATGAAAATACATCTAATGAAACGTGGTATAATAATTTGTATATGGATTCAGAAACAGGAAGATTTACTTTTAACGTAGAACATTTTACTGATTATTATGTAGGTCTGGTTGGGTCTTATAAAACATTAGGTGCTTGTTTGAAAGGCATTAATGGAACAGATGATATTTGTTATATTAGTGTTCCTGGAACGTATGCTATTGGTGAATGGGATATTAATGCTTCAAAATCATCATTTGACAAAACAAATTTAGAATTAGCTTTTGATTTTGATGTTGATGATGACCCAGATGAATATGATTTATCAGGGCAGGGTAATGATGGAACAATCAACAGTGCGACTTGGCAGTCTGCAGGAGCCTATGGTGGAAGCTATTACTATAATGGAAGTAATTATATATCAGTTGCTGATTCTCCAGACTTTGATTTTTCAAGTGATTTTAGTTTAGAGGCATGGCTTAATCCTGATTCAATAACATCGGAAGTATATGCGATATCAAGATTTACTGATTTTAGATTAGGTGTTACAAGTTCTGGATATGCGAGAGTTTCAATAAATGATAGTGGCGGTACCATAAGAAATTGTGATGATACAGTTGCTTTAACACCAGGTACTTGGAATCATATTGTTGGTACATATGATGGAAGTAATTTAAGACTTTATGTTAATGGTCTTATGAAAAGAGTTTGTGTTGCATCTGGTCCTGTAAAGCAAGCAGCTGTTCCATTAATTATTGGCTGTCAAGGGCCAGGATTAACTAATTGCTTTAATGGGTCAATAGACCAAGTTAGAGTTTGGTCTAAAGAACTTTCTCATTATGATGTTTCAGATAGATTTGCTGGTATTGGATTATATGATACTGGAGAAGCAGCTTTGAGAATTACTGGACAAAATGTTAATGTTTATTGTAATGGAACTGAAATGAGAAATTCAAGACCTACTGATTTTGGAAAATATGGCATTCGTATTTCAGCTGATAATGTAGTATTGGATGGTTGCAGAGCGACAGAATGGTATTATGGAATAGAAATTACAGCAAGTAATAGAGAAAATATAACACTCAGTAACAATTATGTTGCTGGTAGAAGTTCTGGAATATATGATGCATATAGTGGCCCTGGCGTTTTAATTGAAAACAATTATTTGACTGATGGAGTTGCTTATGGTCTATCTTATGGCATATATGTAAGAGGAGGTAATTTAACAGTCGTTAGAAATAATACCGTGGTTGGGGTAAGTATTGGTGGTATTAGAGTACATAGCGCATATAAGAATACTGTTGTTGATAATACTTTAATAAATAATGGAAATGGAGTAATGATTGTTAGAGATAGTGCTCCAGGATATTATTGTCATGAAAATAATGTTACAGGCAATACAATTAAAGGAAGCACTACCTATGATATTGATATTCAAGGTGGCACTTATTCATGTGATGACAATCTTATATGGCTTAATAATTTCCTTAAAACAACATCGCCAATTAATGACTTAGGAACAGATAATATTTTTTGTTTTAATGGAGAAGGAAATTTTTATGTAAAAGGGGTAACACCAGAAACCTCTGATTGTGGACAGGGCATTTTAAATAATGTTACTACTGACCCAGTACAAACATCATACTCATTAAGTTGGTCAAAACAGAGTTCACCAAATACTGTAAATTATGATATTTTTGTAAATCATGGATATGGTCTTTATCAAACTGATTATATTAAGACGGTTACTGGATTAAGTACATCATATGATTTTATTAATTATGCTGGTGAAAATGTAAGTGTTACAATACTTCCATGGATTGAAGGTTCAAGATATAATGGCACGGAGATGGAAGGTGAATCATTTATAGTGGGAAATGGTACTGGTGGTGGAGGATTGCCTACTCCACAAGAACAATGTCAAGAGAGCCAAAGTATAATATTTGCAGGATTTTCAATATTAGCATTAATGGTTATTGTTGGTGGAGCCTTTATTATAATAATGCTATTAAAAGGCGGAGACTTTGATGTTGGTATGATAATGGCAATGGTTCTTGGCTTAATAGGTGCTGTTGTTGTTATATTTGTAGGATACATAGCAGTAAGTTATATAGGGGCAAGCGTTTGTTTCTGATAATAAAAAACTTTAAATATAAGTAGTGTTTTGCTATTTAATATGTAGGTGATACTACTAAAATGCATTATTCAACAACAATGGGAACCTGTACAGAGAGTAATAGTTTGCTCTCTTTACTGGC
>Ga0180438_10003843_pt1 | contig 22211 bp, 15 predicted proteins | sample SS_ome_12_FD_132455 | JGI IMG/M metagenome (GOLD analysis project Ga0180438, IMG submission 132455) | Hypersaline lake sediment archaeal communities from the Salton Sea, California, USA - SS_3_D_2 metaG | ecosystem: Environmental > Aquatic > Non-marine Saline and Alkaline > Hypersaline >...
CATATAATCGTCGCTTTAAGTCCTATTATTGAAGAAACAGGGACTGCCCCACTTATTTTAGCAAAATGGCCTGTCCCCTTTTACTCGCCGATTATCTTGACCAGGACTCTTTTTTTTCTGCGGCCGTCAAACTCACCGTAGAAAATCTGCTCCCAGGGGCCAAAATCCAGTTTTCCACCTGTAACGGCAACGATAACCTCTCTTCCCATTATCGTTCTCTTGAGATGAGCATCCCCGTTGTCTTCTCCTGTTCGATTATGCCTGTATTTGGAAACCGGCTCATGAGGGGCCAGCCCCTCCAGCCACTCCTCGAAATCCGCATGCAGCCCGCTTTCATCATCATTGATGAAAACACTGGCGGTGATGTGCATGGCATTAACCAGACACAATCCTTCTTTTACACCGCTTTTCTCGACAAGATCCTCGACTTCAGGGGTGATGTTGATGAATTCTCTTCGACTTTCCGTCCTGAAAACCAGATGCTCGGTGAGAGACTTCACGGCCTCCTCCTCAAGCTTATCCCGATCCCGCCTCCTCCAAGAGCGAGCAGAATGAGCCCCTGAACCAGGGTTCTCCACTGAATCTCTTCAGCCAGAAAAAGGGATGAAATCATGAAATAAACACCGGCCAGAGCAAAGACAATGTATATTCCGAACATGATCTTCCAGGCACGGCGATTCGTCACCGGCGTATCTTCGACAAAGAATTTATTGTAGAGGAGCATACCCAAAAGACAGACCACTCCGAGGACCGCAAATATCAGCCAGAAATATTTCAGTTGGCCAACGACATCTGTCGAGAGAGGGACACCGGAAGAGAGATCCTCAGCATTGGGCACTATAGGATTGAGAACTTTCTCATAGAGAACAGCCCCAAGATTGCTTCCGAACAGACTGCCAAAAACACCATACAAAAAAGCATAGCCCATGTAGACTGCCTTTTTGTCCTGTGGAGCGACGATGCCGACGTAACTGTAGTATTTGGGATGGGCGGTCATCTCGCCGATGGAAAAGACTGCGATGCCCAGGATGAACATCCAGGCACTCCGGGTAAAGGCCAACACTAAAAATCCTCCTGATCCGATGATGATTCCGGCCGCCATCACAGGAATGACCTTTAAATTTGTTGTGATCCGGCTGACAAGTATCACCAGAAGGACGATGGTGCCGGCATTGATGATGGTGACAAACTCCGCATCAAACGTAAAAGGTCTGAGAAAAAAGACCTTCTGCATAAACTCGTTCACTGGGGTTCGGTCAATAAAATCACGCAGATACCAGAGGATGGAACCGAACATCTGAAAATATAGAATCCAGAAACAGGAATAGACAACGATCAGCAGCATAAATCGAGAATTGCTCAAGACCAGAAGGGCTTCTTTCAATACCTGGCGAACAGGTTTGGTGCTTTCCGGTCGTTCAGGATCTCTGTAGACGAATATTGTCGGCAGGAGCATTAAAAAACACCAGGCCGCAGACGAGAGAAACACATAGCGCCAGTTGAATCCTTTGATATAACTGACCCAGAGAGGAGCCAGGAAAGCACCCAGGTTGATACTCCAGTAATAAACCCCGAATCCAAATCCGCTGTTTTCCTTTGTTGTGGTTCGAGCCACGGTCCCGGTAATAATGGGTTTGAAGAGGCCGCTTCCTGTGGCCATGATCAGGAGAAAGAGAAAGATCAGCCCGTAGGCGTCCGTATGACCGGCCGCAAAATAACCTATAGTCAAAAGAGAAAAGGCCACAAGAAGCATCTTCCTGTAGCCCAAACGGTCAGCCAGAGCCCCTCCGAAAATGGGTAGGATGTAGGTTAAGGCATAAACAAATCCCTGCAGCAGCCCGATCGATTGTTTCTCGAAGAAAAGATGGTCGGCTAAATATACGGCCAGAACTGCATTCAAGCCGTAGTATGCTCCCCGTTCGAACAGTTCCATCATATTGGCCACCCAGAAAGAACGGGGAAAAGTGAAAAGAATATTCTTTTTCTTTACATTTTCATTCATTGCTCACTCCTCAAAACCTTGATTAAAGGCGAATTAAAACGAAGTTAAAAGGAATGTATATTTTCGAAAGAAAAAGGTCAAGTTTAACTTATCAAATACCGGAACAGGCCTTAATGTCAGGATTTTAGACTCAGGCCTTGTCAGAAATGATGCAAGGGAAATGAGATCAAGACCGGCATTTCGAGATCGTGCCTAATAAAGCCTGGTCCAAGTTTTTTGCTGAAATCAAAGCCTGACCCTCAATCTTATCGAATTTTTACTGGTCAAAACTTCATTTGCCAGGCGCGTTCAAACCCCAGACAGAGCTCTATTCCCAGTCGTTGACTATGGCCACGATAAGCTCTGTCAAGCCTTCAAGGTCTCGGCGATGGATCTTTTCGATGAATGAATGGGAATACACTCCGGGCCAGGAAAGCGGAATATCCACGGCTCCTCTTGGGATGAAGACCGAGCCATCGTTTCCGCCTCTCGTGTTGCCCAGTTGAAAAGGAATGTTGTTGTTCCGGGCGATTTTTATGACTTTCTCCAGCTCGAACCTGGGAGCGATGTTGCTGCTGTCAATGGCGCGGAGTACAGCTCCCTTCCCCAGAACAGTCCGGGCAAATCTTTTTGAGTCAAGAGGGGCATCAGAAGAGACAAAAGTATCCACCGGAAAAACATAATCCGGGCGAAGTGTTTGTGAAAGACGGGAAGCTCCTATCAACCCGGTTTCCTCCTGCACATCCCAGGCACAGGTGATTGTTTTTCCCTTAATCTTTTTCCAATCGATGCGCAAAGCCGCAGCCAAAAGGGCTGCACACCCGGCCCGGTCATCCACTGCCCGTGTCGCGATCAAATCCGGCGAAAGCTCAACGATTCTCTTTTTTATGGTTATCTGGTTTCCTTCCTCGACCCACAGGCTTCGTACCTCTTCTTCCGAAGAGACGCCCAGATATATTTCGAAGTCGCTCGTCCGGAAGGGCTTGGAGGCGGCTTCCCGGCTGAAATAATCCGGACGAGGAGCGACCACACCGTTGACAGGTCCTTTCTCCGTGTATATCACTACCGGGCGCCCCTCATACATCGTCGAAATGAATCCTCCCCTTCCTCTGACTTTCAGAGTTCCTTCAGGCGTAATCTCTTCTATGACCAGCCCTAACTCATCCGTGTGGGCAACAAACAAAAGGTAGGGACGGCCTTCCCCGACAGTAAACCAAACATTCTCCATGTCGTCTCTCTGAGGTTCAACTCCTGATGGAAAATTGGATTGGATGAAATCAGCCACTTGTCCTTCATACCCGGATACTCCGGGAATCATGACCAGTTCCTTCAGCAATTCCCATGAAGACAGGGAATCGGTCTGTTGGTATGAAACTGCGGATAAAGACAAACCCAAAGCCAAGGCGAATATCATGTATTTTTTCTTCATCTTCACTCTCCTTCACTCGAGAAGGCCGGAAAGCAGCTTCTCTAAAGCCAGGACATCCTTTAAATCCAGCACTTCGACGGGAGTGGATGAAAATTTGATGGGAATTCCGAGAGTCAGGACATCCGTCTCCCCGGAAGAAAAGGGACTCATAAGAAGGGATTCAAAACCAGATATATCCTGGAGAGGAATCCCATTTTGCTTGGCAATCTCTTTAATCTTATCTCTGAGTTTTGAGCTGGTATTTTCAGGATAAGCCAGGATTGGCCCTTTTCCGAGGGAGATTTCGTTCTTGCCGTCTTGTCCAACAGGAATAACATCGATGATGAGAACATTTTCTGGATCGAGATTCATCTTCACCCTCAGAGCTCCCATGGCTGCCCTGGGCCTTGAACCACGCGCCAGGAATTTTGTTTGAGCCATCCAGATAAACGTGGTCTGCTGAACCGGTTGCTTGGTTCCAATCTTCCCGGCCAGATAGAGAAGAAGGGTCGAGCACGTTTTATTGCCAAGAGAAGAGCCAGCGATTCCATCTCCGGAGAGCCGGGTCAGCTCCGGAACCGGAGTCACCGCATCCAGCATCCTGACTCCTTTCTCCGTGACTTCTCTTATTGATCGGGCTCCGATATCCAGGAAAGCCTGGTCAAGGGAAAAGCTCTGCAGTTGCTGTCTTCTCTCGCGGGAAAGGATGTGGACAGACGGTATCGATATCACTCCAGAAACAGGCCCGTTCTCCGTCCAAACCAGCAGCGGATGGCCCATGTGAAAGGAATCATAAATCTGATGAGGCGCAGGCACCACTCTGTCCAGCAGGAGATACCCTTCTTCATTTATACCGCTGACGATATAGCCCACTTCATCCATAGAGGCTAAAAGGACAAGCTGTTGATCTCCTTTTCCAGCGGTCAAATACAGACTCCCCATGTTATCCTTTTCTGCCGCCAGGCCCTGCGGGAGATACTGCTGGATCTTTTTCGTCATAAAGTGTTCATAGCCGGAGGGTGATGGAACAGAAAAAATTTCTTCTAAAAGCGTCTCTAACGAAATTTCTTCAGGAAAAGAAAATCCGATTAAAAGAAAAATTAACAAAGGAATGACGATGACTAATCCCCTTCTTTTCATATAGACCTCCTTTCTCGAATTCAAAGAGATAATTTTTCAAAATTCGGAAAATGAGAAACAAGGACATTCCTTAAAGCAAAATGAGAATGTCCCCCAAAGGGACACCGCGGTTCAACTTTATTAAATTGCGATAAACCAAACAACTCTGAAGCCAGTTTGCTTTTTCTACCTATTCAGAATGACTAATTTATCCTAAGGGGGTACCTTAAGGATTATCCCAAATAAAATGAAACAGCTACTTTAATATTTCGAGAGCTCTAGCGATGTCAGAAACATCCAGGATAACAGCCGTGGTGTTTCCTTTCTTGCCGAGTGCTCCATAGCAGTATTCAATGTTGACTCCCTTATTCCCCAGCTTAGTGGCCACTTCAGCCAGGGCACCGGGTCTGTTTTCGAGATCCACTTTAAGAACGTCTCTCGTCTCAGTTGTGTAGTCTGATTTATCGAGCACTTTCATCGCTTTGTTCACGTTTTTCACGTAAATTTTAGCTGTATCCTGAAAGACACCAATGGCTTCGATGTTGATCTTGTTTTCAGCCAGGTGGCTGCAGAGCTCACCAAGGGTAGAAGGGCGATTTTCAAGGACGACAAAAATCTCAGTGATTCTTTCCATTTTTTCCCCCATATTTTATTTATAAGAAGACTGCCCTCTTTTATGAGGGCTATCCCTTTTAATCCTCATATTGAGAAGGGAAAAGGCCTGTCCCTCTTCTCTACAAAAAGAGGATAGCTCCCTTTTCTCTTTTATGGCCTCTCTCACAACGGCTTACTTATGTTAATCCATTTCTTTTTGAAATTCCAGAGAAAGGCGGAAATGCTTTCACAGTTTCTAATACGAAAAAATTGATTAAAAAGATTCTCATTCCTCTTTTAGCCGGGTATAGGCTTTTAGGTACTGCGCTCTAAAATAGGCATCCGCCTCTTTCAATCCTTTAAAAGACCGCTCCTGTTTCTCAAATGACAGCTCTCCTTTGAGATCATCGACAGACGAATATTTGTGCTGGTTCATCCATTCTTCCATTTCTTTAAGAATGTCTTGAATGACCTTGAGCCCTTTCCGGTATAAAAGAGTACACACTTGAACGGCGGACGCTCCTGCCAGAATCTGCTTGATCACATCTTCAGTCTGATTCACACCTCCTGAAGACGCAAGGTCACAATCCACTCTTCCGGCTAAAAGCGCTACCCATTTCAGGGAGTGAAAGAAATTTCCACGGCCGATTATGTTTTTTGTCTTGAGATTTCGGGTATCGATATCCGGCTCAACAAACCAGTTAAAAAGCACGAGTGCATCGCATCCGCCATCCACGAGCTTCTTTCCCATATGAGGAACTGATGTGACCTGCGACATCAATTTCACAGAAACAGGGATGGTAACCGCCTTCTTGACCTCTTTGAGAATCTGCACATGAAACTCTTCGTATTTTGACCCGGGTGTATCCAGACTAATGGGGAGAAAGTAAATATTGAGCTCCAGACCATCGGCTCCGGCCTCCTGAAACTGCCGGGCAAAGCGCGGCCACAGCTTCGGAGATTGACAGTTGATGCTGGCAATCACAGGGATATCCAGTTCTTTCTTTACTTTTCCAATCACGTCAGAGACTGTTTGAGGTGCATACTCCAGCAATCCGCCACTCCGAAAATAATCCAAGGCTTCCGGATAAATTCCGTATTCCTGCTCAGATGCTCCCTCAAGCTCCTGGAACTGCTCTTCGAAGATTGACTTCAGCACAACTGCTCCTGCACCCGCTTCATAGCAGCGGAGTATTCCCTCAGAAGTCTTGGTTAAATCGCTGCTGGATACGATTATCGGATTTTTGAGTTTTAATCCCATGTATGAGGTGGACAGGTCAGCCATTACTCTCTCCTTTATTTCTCTGGCATTTTGACAGGCTCAGGAAGGATGAGCAGAGGCACCTGAAATTTCCTGAATGTGTTATTGAGTTCTCTCGCAGACTGGCTCAGATAATTGTTCACTCCTGTCAAGGCTTTCTTGAACTCCTCTTCGAGTTCGCGAAAATACTCTTGCTGGGCTTTTGTCGGGAGGGCATTCACGCCATCGATGGACCCGAACAGGCTGCTCAACCTTCCACTTAGCCGAGGCCCTTCGCTCCAGCGGGCTGTACCCTCAGGCCTTGCCAGAAAATCCTGAAGAGACTCAATCCTCTTTAAATGAAAATCTACAGCATCCATAACTTCCTTCGGCAAATTTTCCCCTTGCCGGCCTAAAGTCTCTTTTCTCTCTTCGATCTGTCTCTTCAGAATATCCAGAGCCCGAAGACCATCATTCACGAATGACTGCATATCTACGAGCTGACGGGAATACTGCTGTTGAATCTCCAGGTCATCCGGAAAGACACTGACAGTGGGATCCAGCCGAACTTCAAAAGGCTTTTCATATGTGCTGCTACTCACTGTGAGTCGGGCAGTATACGTCCCGGGGAGAGCCAGGGCTCCACGCGGTCCCCGGAAAAAAAAGCTCTCTTCCACTCTCACCTGTCGGCGCGGCCGCGGTCCTTCAAGGCGCAGGTCCCAAGCGATGCGGTGGATGCCTCCCTCTCTTGGAATATTCTTGATTGTCCGGATGACTCCTCCTGAGCTATCCACGATTTCAAGCTTGACCGGCTCTTCCTTCTCAAGCGTCTCATTAAGGCTGTATGTGAGCAAAGCCCCATAGGGTGGATTCGGCCCTCTGTACACTTTATCCCCTATTCCATACCGTGTGGGTTTGGTGTTATACCGGAGTGCGGGCCGGATGGAGAAAAGATGAGCTGGATTATTGAGAATACCGGGACTTAACTCCTGAAGAAATGACAAATCATCAAAAATCCAGAGGCTTCTGCCGTGTGTTCCCAGGATGATGTCGTTTTCTCTCGGATGAATCAGGATGTCGTGCACCGCTACCGTTGGAAGATTTTTCATCCGGAGATTGATCCAATGTTTTCCCTGAGTGAACGAAACAAAGAGGCCCAGCTCTGTTCCCGCGTAAATGATATCTGGATTTCTTGGGTCTTCTTTCACTACCCAGACATGGGCTTTCTCAGGAAGATTCCCGGTCACATTTGTCCAAGTCCGTCCAAAATCAGTCGTTTTATACACAAATGGACTGAAATCATCGAGCATGTGCCGGTCGAAGGAACAATATGCCACTCCGGCAGATACCCGGGAAGGTTCGATGTGAGAGACCGGTGAAAACGGGGGAATCTTCGGAACATTTTCGATGACGCTCTGCCATGTCTCCCCACCGTTCATCGTGACATGAAGTTTTCCATCATCCGTTCCTGCCCATAAGATTCCCGGCTGCAATGGAGATTCAGAAAGACTGATAATGGTACAGTGGTATTCTGCGGTTGTGTTTTCTGTCCATGCTGGCCCTCCGGCTGTTTTCTGCTTATTCGGATCGTTGGTAGTCAAGTCAGGACTGATGATTTCCCAGGTTGTGCCAAAATCTGTTGATTTGAAGACGACATTTCCTCCAACGTATACAGTTTGTGAATTGTGAACGGAAAGGATGATGGGCGCGTTCCAGTTGAACCTGTACCTCAGAGTGGAAACAGGCGCGCCATCCGCCCGACGGGGCTGGGGACTGACTACCTGCTGCTCACGAGTCCGCATATCCGTCCTCACGATATTTCCTCCCTGGGACTCACTCAGGAAATACTCATCATTAGTGGGATGAACGACAATATGAAATCCATCACCAAAACTGACCATCCTCCAGTCGTCGTTCAAGATCCCAAAGGGCTCCTTGTTGCGGCTCGGTCCGGACCAGGTGCCGTTGTCCTGCATTCCTCCGCCCACATAATAAAAGGGCTGACGGTTGTCGGCGTATATCTGGTAAAACTGTCCGATGGGGAAGTTATTCACATAATCCCAGGTCTTTCCTCTATCATAAGAAACACACACGCCTCCATCCTGGCCCTGCCACATTCTGTTTGGATTCTCAGGGTCTATCCAGAGAGAGTGAAAATCCACGTGCGTTTCAGGAGAAATGCGCCTGAAATTCCGCCCTCCATCGATGGAAAGAGAAAGCCGGGAGGAGACCGCATACACTCTGTTCTCATCTGCGGGGTCAACTCTTATATCGGTGTAGTAAAATCCTCTGGAGACAATCTGGACATCCCTGGATACATTCCGGAACGTCTCTCCCCGGTCATCTGACCGATAAAGCGTTCCTTCCGGAGATTCTGTGATGACATAGACCACATCCGGATTGCTTCGTGCGACCTTTATCCCGAGCCGGCCCACGAGCTTCGGCAGCCCCTTCGTTATTTTCTCCCAGGTCCGCCCGCCGTCTATCGACCTGAAAACGCCTCCGTCTTCGTCCCCGCTAATAAATGTCCAGGGATTTCGTTCAAACAACCATAATCCCGCATATACTATATTCGGATTCTGGGGATTGATATCCATATCAGCCACCCCGTGGAGTTCATCCGTGTAAAGAACCTTTTCCCAATTTCTTCCACCGTCAGTGGACATGAACACACCGCGCTCCTTGTTCGGACCAAACGCATGGCCCAATGCGCCCACATAGATGATATCCGGATTCTTCGGATTGATCACGATGCGTGAAATGTGCTCTGTGTCTTCGAGCCCCAAGTGCCACCATGTGTTTCCGCCATCCGTAGATTTATAGACGCCATTCCCGAAAGAAACACTGTTGCGGACGTTCGATTCTCCGGTCCCGGCGTATATGACATCCGGATTGCCCGGTTCCAGAGCCAGGTCTCCGATCGATGCGACCGGCTGATTATCGAAAATAGGCATCCAGGTGACACCGCCGTTAACAGTTTTCCAGATGCCCCCTGAGGCAGCCCCGACGTAAACAATATTCGGGTTTCCGGGCACGCCCTCTATATCAGCGACACGTCCCATCATATTGGCCGGTCCGATATTCCGCCAGGCTAAATTCTTGAATAGATCAGGGACAATGAGTGCTTCTACGGAAGTGTTCTTTTTGCTTTCCTGTCTGGCTTGAACAGTCGGGATCGTCAAACCTGCAGTTAATAAAACCGCTAGGCACAGAATCACGAGTTTCCGAGTACGCATCTGCACCTCCTTTTTTGTATTATCGAGAGCAAACAGAGTATTTAATCAAAGATTTTACCTGGATTCAAGATGTTTTGAGGGTCAAAATGTGTCTTTATTCCTCTCATCAGCTCGATCGTTTCTTTGTCCAGCACATAGGGAAGATAAGACTTTTTGACGATGCCTATTCCATGCTCTCCTGAAATAACTCCTCCTCTGCTCTTGCAGTCCTTATAAAGCTCCTCACGCACTTTCTCAAACGGCGTCCTCCATTTTTCCTCAGGAAGGGGAATGATTTTTCCTCCCTCAAAACGGGCAGACATGATGTGTGTATGCACATTTCCATCAGCCGCATGGCCGAAGGTGGGAAGCCATATTTCATATTTTTCCGAGACTTCCTGGATTTTTTTCACGTGGCGGGCTATCTCTGCTCGCGGAATGACAATATCCAGAATCTCCAGCGTGTGGGCCTTGATCGCCTCATAAATTTTGCTGCGGATATCTAGGACCTCTTCCTGTTTTTTGGGATTATCCGCTACATAGACGTCCAGGGCTCCCTTTTCCAAACAGACGTCGGCCACTGCCTCGGATAATCTATCTATCTCGTCTTCGCTCGACGCGTCAAGAATTATTAAAAGATGCGTGCTCCCCTGGGTACACGGCCATCTCTTCTTCAGGAACTTCTCTGTAATCTGAATAACTTCCAAGGGGACAAACTCCACAGCAAGCGGAAGGATCTTTTTCCTGATCAATAACGGCACGGTCTCAATCGCTTCCTCCAGTTCGTCATAGGGGATGATCAAAGACCTCGTTACCTGAGGGGAAGGCATCAACTGGATCGTGGCCTTGGTCACTATTCCAAGTGTGCCCTCAGAACCGATGATTAAATTGAGCAGACTGTACCCGGTGCTGCTCTTCATAAGTTTACCGCCAAGATGGACTATTGAACCTGTAGGCAGGACAACCTCCAATCCCCGCACATAATTCCTGATCACTCCGTATTTGACGGCTCTGGCTCCTCCGGCATTTGTGGCGATCACACCTCCGATCATCGCGCTTTCCTCACCGGGATGCGGAGGAAAAAAAAGACCTGCCTCTTCGACTGCCTCGTAGAATTCTGAAAGCATCACTCCCGCTTCTACAACAGCCATTTGATTATCCATGTCCACCTCGAGTATTCGATTCATATTCTCCAGGGACAGCACGATGCCTCCATAAAAGGGAACACATCCTCCAGCCATGCCAGTCGCTCCCCCACGCGGGGTTACCGGGATGTTCTCTTCGTTCGCCAGGTGAAGAATCTCTGCCACTTCCTCGGTTTTTCCCGGTTTAACCACTACCTCAGGCATCCTGGCGATATCTCTCAGCGAAAATTCATCATGGCTGTAATCTTCCATTTTTTCCGGATCAAAAATAAGATTTTTCTGTCCGACTATCTTTTCCAGTTTTTTCACAATCTCTTGAGTCACTTTTTTATACATGATTCCTTTGCCTTTTCAGTCGAATACTACACATGCCTTCTGAGTAGAGGAATAATATCTTATGGTAAACTTTTTTACTGTTTAATGGAATGCTATTTTTGTTTTTTTCTCTATGAGATTGCCACGCTTCGCTCGCAATGACATCCAAAAAATGTTACCAAATTACTGAATACGTATGAAAATCCCCAATTAATTGTCAATTATTTAAAATTGAGCAAAAATTGGAGACAGCCCCCAATTATTTATTTTATAATGATGGCGGGGATTTTGGCCTTTTTCACCACATCATTGAAATCTGGAAGGTCTTTCTCCATTATTTTCTTCAATTTGGCTAACTGTTCATCGACCATACGGGACAACTCTTTGAAGACTTCGTAGGACTGGTCTGTGGGGCGAGAATCAGAACTGGCTACAATCCCTGCGAGTGCAGCAATCTTATTATCCAGTAAGATCGGATAATTGAGCGGATCCTGACCACTTTTCGATTTTGACTGGATGAGCACATCTTCAACCGATATCAGTTTGGCCTTCAAAAGCCTGGCCGCCTCGATGACCTGTTTTCCTTTTTCCTGGCTTCTGACTTTACTCGAAAGTTCATCTATCTGTTTTTTAACATCTCTCAACTGGTTTATTGCTGTATTTATTTCAGAGACTTTCTTCTGGATTTGAATCAGAAAATCGAACTGTTCCTGGAATTCCTCTTGAGTCGTTGAAATACGGGGATCCTTTTTCCATTCCCAGCTCTGAGTCATTGATTTTTCGCCAACCGTCAACTTGACCTGGTAAACCCCTGGTACGGCGACCGGGCCGCTCAGCATCCCACCCCAGAGAATGGCACCGGGCACGCGGACAGCATCGGGGTAAAGCATATTCCAGACAAACCGGTTCATTCCCGCTTCCACGGGCAGCCGCATAGAAAAACGCCCAGGCCTGACCTCCTCTGCTTCCCTGCCTGTGTACTTTTTAATGGTGTTGCCTTCTCGGTCCATGAACTCAAGGATAACCTCTTCCTCTGGCTTTTCCTTAAAATAGTAATAAATGACCGAACCTCCGGGAGGATTCTGACCGACGTTCGGCTGCGGCCGTCCCCACCCCCCCATTCGATACGCATCCCGTGGTTTAAAAAGAAAGAAATCTGATTTTTCCACTTTATTGTTGATCTGGTGCAAGGGAGTCAGGTCATCCAGTATCCAGAAGGAACGTCCATGGGTCGCCACCACGAGGTCGTTCTCTTTAACAACCATATCATGGATCGGAACCACAGGCAGATTGAGCTGCAACGACTGCCAGTTGGCTCCATCATCGAATGAAACAAAGACTCCTGTTTCTGCCCCCGCATAGAGCAATCCTTCTCTTTTAGGATCCTGGCGAACAACCCTGATAAACGTGTTGTCCGGGAGTCCGTTCGTAATCATCTTCCAGGAACGGCCATAATTCTCAGTCTTGTAAATGTATGGCTTGAAATCGTCGAGCTCATGTCGGTCAACAGCAATATAGGCAGTGGCTGAATCAAAAGTGGAGGGCTCGATCATGCTGATGAGGCTCCACTCCGGCAAGTCTTTAGGAGTGATTTCCTCCCAATTTTTTCCGCCATTCCTGGTGATGCTGACTAAACCATCATCGGTTCCGACCCAGAGAATGTTCGGATTATGGAAGGACTCGGCCAGGGCAAAAACTGTGCAGTAATACTCAACGCTCGTGTTATCCTTTGTGATCGGGCCTCCGGAAGATTTCTGTCTTGACTTGTCATTGCGCGTGAGGTCAGGACTGATGATTTCCCAGCTCTGTCCTTCGTTCGTTGTCTTGAAAATAACCTGAGCAGCATGGTAGATCACATCCGGATCAAACCGCGATACCACGATAGGGGCTGTCCACTGATAGCGGTATTTCAAATCACCAGCTCCCCATCCCATCGGATTCTCCGGCCAGGCGGTTATGATCCGTGTCTGACGGGTCCTGTAATCCCAGCGCGTTATGTATCCTCCATAACTTCCGGCATAGACGACATTCGGATTATCATGGCGGGGCGCGATGTGGCCGCTCTCTCCGCCTCCCACTGGATGCCAGTCAGGTTTATCGATTCCTCCCTCTGTGGTCCGGCTGGCAATGCGAACAGTGGAATTATCCTGCTGGGCGCCGTAGACTCGATAAGGAAAATGAGTGTCGGTAATGACATGGTAAAACTGGGCGGTGGGCTGATTATCCTGGTCAGTCCAGGATATTCCCCCGTTGTAACTCACGTTGGCGCCCCCGTCATTCGAATTGATCATCCTGTTTGGATTCCCTGGGTCAATCCATAAATCATGGTTATCACCATGGGGAACACGGATAGAGGAAAAGGTTCTTCCTCTATCTACAGAACGGTAAAAACCCGTGTTCAGGACATAGACAGTTTCCGCATCCTTTGGGTCGGCATAGATCCGGCTGTAATACCAGGCCCTCTGGCGCAGACGGCGTTCCTCGTTCATTTTGCGCCAGGTCTGGCCTCCATTATCCGAGCAAAAAACTCCGCCATCATTCGCCTCGACAATGGCCCAGACTCTATCAGGCATAGCCGGTGAGACAGTGATGCCTATCTTTCCCAGAAGTCCCTTGGGAAGCCCGCTGTTTCGAGAAATCTCCGTCCAGGAATCACCGCCATCGATCGACTTGAAGATGCCACCTCCAGGCCCTCCACTGGAAAGGCTGTAGGAAGTTCTGAAGAATTCCCAGAATGCTGCATAGATAATTCTCGGATTCGAAGGGTCCAGGATAAGATCAATGCATCCGGTCTTATCATCCCTGTAAAGAATTTTTTCCCATGTCTCTCCCCCATCCTGGCTCCGGAACACACCTCTTTGCTCATTGGGACCATAGACATGACCGAGAGCCGCGACATAGACTATATCAGGATTTCGGGGATGGATACGCACCCTCGATATCTGGCTTGTATCTTCCAGTCCAATTCGTTTCCATGTCTTTCCCGCATCCAGGGATTTGTACATCCCATCACCATGGGAAACATTGCCGCGAATCGGTGCTTCTCCCATGCCAACGTAGATGATATTCGGGTCGTATTCTGAGACAGCGATAGCTCCGACCGAACCAGTCTGGAAAAAGCCGTCTGATATCGGACTCCAATTCAGGCCTCCATCTTCAGTTTTCCAGACGCCTCCTCCAGTCGCCCCGAAGTAATAGGTATACGGCTGGCTGGAAACGCCTGCCACGGCAGTCGCACGTCCGCCTCTATAAGGACCGATACATCTCCAGCTCATCGCCTTATACAGACTCGGGTCATAGCGGTTCACATTCCTTGACGCTTGAGCCGTACTCCCCGCCGGAGCGATCAAGACTCCACAGATGAATGTCAAGATGCAAAACAGAACTCCCCATCTTATATTTTTTTTCATGGGTGAACCCTCCTGTTCAAACACTCTTTCATTTCGGGAATTGTACCAAAGTATAAGGATTTATAAACCAATTTCTGAATAAAATCAATAAGCCTTGATTATCAGAAGACTAATTCTTATTGATTTTTATTATCACTTCCGATATTATGTCGGCAAGTAAGCGGAGGGAGGGATGAATGAATCCCACAGAAAAAAATTCGCATCGTTGTTTCTCGTCTTCTCTTTAATGATGCTTTCTATGAATCTGTATGCCAAAGAAAAGCGAGGAGCTGAGCTTATAATCACAAAAAAGAACGGAGCGAAGAAAGAAGGCGAACTCATTGCAGTTAAATGGAATTCGCTACTTATATTAACTAAATGGTCAGGAAGAGATGAGTCTATTGATATTGCAGATATTAAGGTTATTACAATTGTGAAGGAATCAACGTTTTGGAAAGGAGCTGGATTGGGCTTATTAATCGGAGCAGGTATTGGGGGAACAGGAGGTGGAATATTGGGGGCAAGCATTGAAGAGGGAAACGGTGTTCTTAAATGGGTAATTTTGGGTGGAGCAGCTTTTGGAATTATTGGTTATTTACTTGGTTCAATTACAGGGGAAATTACAGGTCAAGATAAAACAATCCAAATCGAAGGAATGACTAACTCGGAAATCAGAGAAGCTCTGTATAAATTACGCATGAAAGCTCGCGTTCGTGACTACAAATAATTTAAGAAATCAGAACCTATAGGCGGGGCTTATTTTTCCTGATGAGCTGGTGCGGATGTTTTTTTCCTTTTTGTCCTAAATGACCAAATAATAAGGGGTGGTGTGACCAGCGTCGTCAGCAAAGACATCCCAAGGACAACTGTATACATATCATGAGAGATGGTGTGAAGGGATAAACCGATGAGTCCGACGATGATCCCGACTTCTCCTCGGGGGACCATGCAAACCCCGACTTGAATCTTTGTTTTCCATGTCTCCTTCATGGTAGCTATAGCAGAAGCAGCCATTTTGCTCACAACCGCCACAACTGAAACCACCAGTATTAAGATGAGCAACCGTGGGTCCAGGAAGGCCCGTGGGTCAAGATGGGCTCCCATCATGACAAAGAAGAACGGGAGCAGGAATTCATTGACGTATTTCACCTTGTTCTCCAAATCATAGACTCCGGCCAACTCATCAATCACGATTCCTGCCATGAAAGACCCGATAATGGCAGCCAGTCCAATCACATCAGCCAATTCCGCCAGGCCCAAGCAGAGGATAACAGACAAGACAAAAGGTCCCTCCGGGATATTCAATTTCTCGATCCAGTGTCTCGTGCGAGACGCCAGCTTTGGTCCCCACCAGGTGAGAAACCCCACAAAAGCGATGGATTCGATGACCAGAAGGGAAAACTCCACTGTGTGAAACTCTCCCCTTGCCAAACCCTTGACTAAAGCCAGGACAATCAGTGCCAGAATATCATCCAGGACAGCAGCGCCCAGGACAATATAGGCCACCTTGTGCTTGATCAATCCCATATCCTGCAAGACTTTGACAGAAATCCCGACACTCGTGGCCAGTATAGCCGTGGCGATGAACAGGCTCTCGACGACCTGGTAGCCGAGGAAATTCATTGTGAGAAAACCCATGATCAAAGGGACGAGAACCCCAAGGATTCCGACTAAGACCGCTGTCCGGCCGACGGCGAAAAGGTCCCTCACCCGGATTTCCAGCCCGACATGGAACATGAGAAAAATCACTCCGATTTCGGCAAAGGACATCAACACATCGTTAGAATTATCGATTATTCCCAGGACGTAATTCCCCAGCAGAACACCCGCCATTAACTCTCCTATGATGGGCGGCATCCGCAGCCTGACACAGATCTCCCCCAGGATCTTGGCCGAAGTGAAAATAATAAAAAAGTAGAAAAGGAGGCTCCCGGCTTCCACTTTAATTCTCTTTCATTTCAACCTGGCTGGGGAAGAAAGCTATGATTTGAGGTTTTCCTTTGTATTCCTCCAGGAAACCCGTTACAGACAAAACTTTCCCTCGGTAGAATTGAGGCAGTGGAAAGAGAGAGAGGTTTTCTTTGGGGATGAGACCTGAGAACTCATCATTCTCAGAAGTCAGATAATATAATTTTCTCTTTAAACGCACGCTGACACATTTATATTCTACAGTCACAATTTGGCCAATATAATCCTTGATCTCTTCTGCCTGGATACGCGTGTAATTTCCATGTTTCCAGTAACCTTTTCCCTGACTGCGCGCTTTTTTTTCTATCTCTCTAAATTCTTCTCGATACGAAAATCGAAAATTCGAATAAGCAGAGGCGAACCCTTCACTGATGATGAATCTATTGAAAAGATCTTGGCCATCTGTCCAGATATAGGCCAGGATCCGGCCATAACTATCAAAAAGCTCGCTTTCATAAGACAGCCTTATTTCTTTCCGGTAAAGATGGTAAAAAGTGAACCTTTTAGACATCTCCGCCTTGAATTTCATGTCCTCCCTGACATCTCCTATTTCCGGCGCATCGATGCCGATGAGTCTTACTCTCCACTCCTGTCCATCTTGGAACCTGACTTTAATTGTATCTCCATCGTACACCACGCCGACACGGCCTCTAGTGGGGAAGGACGATACATCCACCTGTGTGGACAACAGCATCCTTTCTGAGGAGAAGCCACAAAGGCAGAGGAAAACAAGAGAAATGAAGAGAATCCTTGAATATTCTTTCATTCTCTTTCTCATTTCTCTAATTCATTGCAACAAATGGATCTGGATTAGTTAAAAAGAATTCCGGCTGTAAGAGAAAAAGACATAAGAATTCATATTGCTACCTGTCACATAGCCTCTCTAGCGTTTTATAATCTTTTTCACAGCCGCTTTTATGTGTTTGGCGTTTATGCCGTATTTTTCCAATAACTCATCCGGCTCGCCCGACCGGGGAAGGTCTTCGACCGCAAGATGGACAATCTCGGCTGTTCCGTTCAAAGCCATAGCCACGGCATCTCCCAATCCACCGTTCGGAAAATGGTCCTCGACCACAACGACCTTATTTCCGGCTTTCCTTGCTTCTTTTGTTATTCCCTCCTTATCAATCGGCTCAACTGAGTAAGCATCCATTACCTTAACCATAATTCCATCTTTTTTCAACTCTTCATAGGCTTTCAATGCTTCATGAACCGTGATTCCGGCTGCGATGACCAGAGCCGAATCTTTTTGACTTTTTTTCAGTACTTTCGAGCCGCCTATCTGAAACTTCTCATCCTTACTGTAGAGAAGAGGGGTGGCAGGCCGGGTTGTCCTCAAATAGGATAGCCCTTTGTGTTTAGCTAGCGTCTCCACACAGGCTTCTGTGGAGAAGCCATCACTAGGATAAAAAACTACACAGCCGGGAATGGGTCTGAACATGGCCAGATCCTCGAGACCCATTTGGGAGGGGCCATCCGCTCCGATGCTCACGCCGACATGCGAGCCGACGAATTTGATGTTGGAGAAAGAATAGGCAGCCATCCTGATCTGGTCATGCGCTCTGACAAGGAAAGCCGAAAACGTGGCAATAAAGGGTATGTAGCCTTTCGCCGACATCCCGAGACCCATCCCCACCATGTTCTGTTCAGCAATATAAGACTGGAAAGACCTTTTGGGAAAGGCCTCAAAAAAGTCTTCCGCATAGGTGGAATTTTTCACATCACCGTCGAGCGCCACAACTGCCTCATTAATTTTACCCAGATTCACAAGGGCATTTCCGTATGCTCTCCGCGTCGCCACCTTGTCCTTATAGGGAGTCTTTGTGAAATTATATCCTTTCTTGAGTTGAGGGATTTTTGTCTTTCTCGGCTTTTTCACGAATTTCTTCGCATCTATTGAAGGCATGGGGCCCAGTTCCTCCAGCGCCCTTTTCATATCATCCACTTTTAAAGGCTTCCCGTGCCATCCATTCCTGTCTTCAGTAAAAGATACTCCTTTTCCCTTGATCGTCTTGGCCAATATGACAAAGGGATTTTTGCTGACTCTCGCTTTCTGTAAGGCATTTAGAATCTGGCTCACATTGTGTCCATCTATGGATGCCACATCCCAACCAAAAGCTTGAAACTTTCTCTCGTAAGCTTTGATATGATGGCCGTGCAAGGTTTCCCCAGACTGGCCCAACCTGTTAATATCCACAACAGCACAGAGATTACTGAGTTCGAGATGGAAAGCTGTGTTGCAGGCTTCCCAGACTGACCCTTCGGCACACTCGGCATCCCCCATGAGGACAAAAACTCTTCCCGGGGACTTTCCCAGTTTCATGGCTGCAGCCAGCCCCACTCCAGCGGATAATCCCTGTCCGAGGGAACCGGTGGCGGCTTTTATCCATTTCATCCGGGGCGTGGGATGTCCCTCGAGAACACTCGTGATTTTTCTGAGGCTCATCAAGCTTTTCTCAGAGATAATTCCGGCTTCCGCATAGGCTGCCCACAGAATGGGGGCGGCATGACCCTTTGAGAGAACAAGCTCATCGTTGGCCCAATCAAAAGGGTCTTGAGGATTGAACTTCATTTCATCAAAGAACAAGCAGGCGAGTAAATCAGCCATAGACAGACAGGTCGTCGGATGACCGGATCCAGCCTTTGTCGTCATCTTTACGGAATGAATGCGCAATCTCCTGGCAATCATTTCTAAAGCGTCCTTTTTCTCCATTAAGATTTCCCCTCCTATTTAACCTGAATTATTCATAAAATCTGCCGACACCTTAGTCACAACATCTGAATAAGGTAAAATATTCACCCGATGTCGGCATCTTTTCCCCTTCGGGCGAGCAAATCTGACGACATTTTTCTTTTTAAAAAAATTGTCATCGCGAGCGAAGCGTGGCGATCTCATATTGTATCGCTCATTGCACGAGATTGCCGCTGTCGTTTCTCTCCTCGCAACGACGTCTACTTCGTTACAGCGCAAGAGCGGTGGACGACCACAGCATCTTGCGCTGTGCCTCGTATCTGAGGCAACCTCGACTCGTGAATAATCAAGGTTAATATCTTTGAAAAGACAGATTCTTTTGTTTTTGGGTTGGGATGTTCGAACGATTGTTGAAATTTCTTGCTCGAAAACCATGAATTTTGTGGTTTGTTGGAGTTAAGAACGGATTATTATAACTTCTTCATCCACGCTTAACAACAAAATAATGATTAAAGATAAAATAAATTGTCCAAAAGGGAGGAAAGAAAAAAGGCGCCTGTTGTACGCGCTCAGTAATTTGGTAACACTTTTTGGATGTCATCGCGAACGGAGTGAAGGAATCTCGTTGGATGAAATGCATTTTTCTATATGAGATTGCCACTTCACTTCGTTCATCGCAATGACATGGGTATGAGATTGCCACGCTTCGCCCGCAATGACACTTTTGCCCTATTATTATTACTAAAAAGTTACCTAATTATTGAGCATAAGCAACTGTCCCCTTTTTTTTATTGCCATAGAATGTCTAATGTCGAGACCTGACCTCACATACTTGTTCTGGGAGTAAAGATAGGTTAAAATTTTCTTTATTTCTGAGCATGAAAGGTAAGCGAATGGCCGAGAAAAGTGCTGACGTACTAGTTATCTCGCCGCATCCCGATGATGCCGAATTCGGTGTGGCTGGAACTGTGGTCCACTGGAGCCGCCAGGGAAAAAAAGTTGTCTATGTGGTTTGCACCAACGGTGACAAGGGAACGGACGATATCAACATCAAACCGGAAGAACTGGCAAAAACCAGAGAAAAAGAGCAGCTTGCCGCAGCCAAGCTTCTGGGCGTAAAGGAAGTCATTTTCCTCAGGCATGCTGACCAGACTCTGGAAGACACCCCTGAATTTAGGAAAGAAATCGTCCGGCTCATCCGCATCTACAAGCCAGAAATTGTGGTCACTTCCGACCCTTACCGCCGCTATGTCTGGCATAGAGACCACCGTGTTGTGGGCCAAGTCACTCTGGACGCTGTTTTCCCCTACGCCCGGGATGTCTGGGCCTATCCTGACCTCATTGATGAAGGCCTCCAGCCGCATAAGGTCAAGGAAATATGGTTCTGGGCTTCTGATAATATCAACCACCGCTCTGACATCACGGAGACCTTCGATATAAAGGTGCAAGCCCTCCGCTGCCACAAAAGCCAGATAAAGGAATCATTTTCGGCAGAGATGGAAAAATGGTTGTGTGAGCGAGCTAAAAATATGGCCGAGGGAGAGAAGTTTAAACTGGCCGAAGGATTCCACCGGGCTGAGATTTGGTGGTGAGCGGTGTCCTCTCCTCTGCGATTTTCCTCAGAAAAGCATAAGTCTCTGATGCTGTTTTTTCCCATGAAAAGCGTCTCAAAACATCACCGCGAATGCTCTTCTTTTCCCAAGGGTTTTTCTTATGAGAAAAGAAATGCCTGATGCAATCAGCCAACGAAGCAGGGTCATTGGGACTAAAAGAAAAACCGTTCTTCCTTTCCTGCACAAGAGACGTCAATTCTCCGATCTTTGAAACAATCACCGGCGTTCCGCACGCCAGGGCTTCCACAGCAACCAGGCCAAAAGATTCATAAAGGGACGGCACGACAAGAACATCAGAAGCAGAATAATACCTTCTGAGCTGACTTTGTTTTTTTGAGCCGAGAAAAATAATCTTTCCCTCAAGATTTTCCTTTTTGATAGCTCCCTGGAGACGATTATATTCTTTATTTTGGAGGAGTTCTTTGTCTTTTCTGCCTCCTCCGATGACGACTAACTTAAGAACACCGTACAGAGAACTATCGTCGCCCTTCAGCAGACTCAAAGCGTCGATCACAGACATGAGCCCCTTCACAGGATCGATTCGACCCACATAGAGAAGTATCCTCTCCCCTTTTCTTCTTTTCATATCTTGAGGCGCTCTTGCCTCATCAACAGGAGTGAAGAGAGTCTGGTTCACTCCGGGATAAATGACCTTTATTTTTGAACGCGGGATACTATACTCATCGATCAAACAATGCATTTCATGACGGGAAGAAGAAATAATCGCATCTGAAGACTGAGCGAGATTCTGTTCATTCCTCAGCCGGAGGGGATGCTCTCTGTTTGCCGACTCCAGGACTCTCTTCTTCATAAAGGCTAGAGTGTGGTAAATCTGAACCAGTGGAAGATTGAATGTGTGCTTTATTTTTTCCCCCACAAGCCCTGAGAGCCAGTAATGCGAGTAAATGGCATCATATTTTTCTTTATTCCGTAAGATGAAAGATTCGAGATTGCTCGTGAATTCGGGTAGAGAATCATAGAGCTGTGTCCGGTCCATTGGTCTCTCCGGTCCTCCTTTTAAATGGATGACACGCGCTTGAGAGGAAAAGCTTTTGATTCCGCCAATCCTGGGATTCTGGATTCGTGTAAAAACATCAATTCTGGTCTCAGGAAAATTCCCTGTGACTGAACAGATCTCTCTCAGGTAGACATTCATCCCTCCGGTCCCGTCTCCGCCCAAAAGCGAGAAGGGACAGCAGTGGAAACTAATGGCACAGATGTTCATCATCAACTCTTCTTAGGCATCAAAACCAATCGGAATATTTTACTATCATTAGCACCAAAATAATACTTGTATTCCTCCCTTCCCCTCAGAAAATCAGCGATTTTTTTCCCAGTTGAAATGGCTTCCTGAATGCAGTGGTCGAAAAGAAATATGCCGGGGCTGTACCAGGCAAAATCCCGGTCAAAGGCCACATTATAGAAATAAATCCGGTCTGAATAAGAGAAATTTATCAGAGTTGCCAAGATTCTGTCTTCAACAAACAGGACATTCAACTCAATCCATTTTTGAAGAGAAAACCGATACGCCA
>Ga0180438_10003844_pt1 | contig 22205 bp, 17 predicted proteins | sample SS_ome_12_FD_132455 | JGI IMG/M metagenome (GOLD analysis project Ga0180438, IMG submission 132455) | Hypersaline lake sediment archaeal communities from the Salton Sea, California, USA - SS_3_D_2 metaG | ecosystem: Environmental > Aquatic > Non-marine Saline and Alkaline > Hypersaline >...
CTCAAACGGACCGGCAGGGGAGGCTTCCTCCATGGGCGTATTGTGCCATTTGCCGAATGCCGCCGTGGCGTATCCATTATCCGTCAGGATTTTCGCAATGGACGGGGTGCTGTAGTCAATCTGTGAATTGTATCCCGGATACCCGGTGGCAAATTCTGAAATGATCCCGGTTCCGATCTGGTGAATGTTATAGCCGGTCAACAAGGAGCCACGCGTCGGGGAGCACACCGCGGCTACCGACATATGGGTGTAACGAACGCCTTCATTGCCAATACGATCGAAGGTGGGTGTCCGCATCACACCCCCGTAGGACGTTGCGCTCGAATAGCCGGCATCATCCAGCATGATGATCAGGACATTGGGAGCATCGTCGGGGGCTTTCGGCTGCCCAAGAAAATAGGGCTTCGAGTCATCCAGAGTCTTACCTTGGACCCCTTGCCACTGCTTCAGCGGATAGGGTATGGCGTTGCCACTGCCACGGTCTTGAGCTACTGCCAGCGGACCGCACAAGGCCATGGTGAGAATGACTGCAATTGGAATAGCGGTCTCTACTTTGAACATCGCGGTCTCCTTGTTGTTTCTTGGTTGGCGCCGGATCCCTCAGGAGCCGTCCGATGCGTTCGATTCCGGCCGCTCCGACTCCTCCAGTCGGACCAGCAGGATTTCCTGCGTCTGCTCCGGCCCGAAATGGACGAGCACTTCCGCAGTATCCTGCGTGAGGTTGTAGACGCCGGTCTCCATGACGATGTTGGCGTTGGTTCCATCGGCCGCTTTCCAAACGGCCCGCTGCGTCTTCTCGTCGACCATGCCCTCGACGGGATGCGTCGCACCGGTCGATTCGTTGTAGAACGTGCCGGCGATGATCCCGTTCTTGCTCAGGGCAAGCTGCAGGTACATGCTGCTGGCGTTCACGCCCTCGGCAGTCAGCGCGAAAACGCCCAGCGGCAGCCATTCCAGCTCCGCCGCCTGCTCGTCGGTCATCTCGGGCACCGACGTGGCGACCTGGGACGTGTCGTTGTAGTACTGTTCCGCCGGACCGTACTCCTCGCCGTTCACGTAGACGGTGTTGTTCTCGTAGTAGACCGTGCCGCCCGGTCCGTAGCGGTAATAGAGTGGGCTCGTCCAACGGTGTACGACCCACCCGGTGATGGCACCGGCCGTGGCCCACCGCCACCAGTGGCCCGGGCGATAGGAGGGGTAGCCCGGATGCCCCGGATACCACGGGCGCGGCGGCCGACCGACAACGGGCGGACGCACCACGGGCGGGCGCGCCGGCGGCCGGACTCCCGGCGGGCGCGTCCCCGGCGGGCGTGCTCCTGGTGGGCGCTCAACAGGCGGCCGGACGGCTCCCGGGGGTCTTCCGGGCCCTGCACCCTCGCCGGGTGGACGTGTTCCTGGAGGGCGCGCTCCCGGCGGCCTTGCAGGGCCTTCGCCCGCTCCGGGACGCGCGGGCAACTGTGTGGCCGGCGGCGTTGGCCGATCACCACCCGGTCGCGTAGCAGGCAACTGCGACTGCCCCGGCTTGAACCAGTCTGGCATCGAGGGCCGCTGTGCGCCCCCGCCGCCGGCGCCGATCCGGTCCCGGATTTTACTAGGGTCGATGCTCGGGCGAGTGCCCGCGCTGGGAAGAGAAGGCCGCGTGCCTGCACCCGGGAGAGAGGGTCGCGTGCCTGCGCTGGGAGGGGAGGGACGTGCCGAAGGCCGGCTCGGCGCCGAAGGTCGGCTGACCGAGGGACGACTGGGCGCCGAAGGCCGGCTGACCGAAGGTCGACTCGGTGCGGAAGGACGGCTCATCGACGGCGAGCGGTTTACCGAAGGACGAGACCCGCCGCCCACTCGACCACCGCCGCCGCGGCCGCCACCGCCTCGCCCGCCGCGCTGTGCGAGTGTCTCGCTCGAGACAAGCGCCAGGGCGACCACCGCACCGGTTACGATCAATACGGATCTTCTCATTGGTTCACCTCGATGTTCGGTTGATTCGGGGAATCGGGGAGTTCCGTTCTCACTGGTGGCCGAAACGACCGCGTCTCCATAGTCTCGACATGATACCGCCCCGCGCGGGCTGGTAGCTGCGACTGCTGCGTCGCACCGCCGCTCCCTGCGAGCCGGCGGCCGACTTCTGGCGGACCACGGTGACCTCGGGGATATTCGGCAGCAACTCGCCGCCGATCTCGCGGTTTGTTGACTGCCAGCGGAACGTGTCCTGGTCGACGTAGGTGATCACGTTGATCGCCGATGCGCGCTCGCCGCCGGCCAGCGTGAATGCGGTTTTCACCAGCCACCGGTTTCCATCTTGCATCCAGCGTCCTTCGCCGAAGCCCCCCTCGGAGTCGAACGTCCAGGAGCGGATCTGCCCGGCGATCGGATCCCAGCCGATCATCTGCGTGCCCTCCAGGCTCACTTCTCCGTCCGTCGTCACCCGGAACGACCGCGTGAGGTAGTGGCCGTTTTGCGTCCATGAGCAAGTCGTGGTAATGGTCGAGTCTTCCCCTTGGTCCACCCACGCGCCGACCATCCACGCCAGCTCGTCCAGCGGCGAAGTCTGCGCGGCGTCGTCGGTCGCCACTTCCGCCGCCGCCTCGGGTTGTTCGGCGGCTGCCGGTTCGACGGCCGCGTCGACCTGCGCCATCCCTGTCGAGAGGGCGAGGAGGACCAAGATCATGGACATCGCAACCTGTTTCATCCAAGAGCTCCTTGTACTGAGTGGATGGGGAACCGGGACTCTGTTTCGAGGGTCAGGGTCCACCAACAACCGGTTCTTCGCAGCGTCAACACGTCGCGCGTGGATTCAGACACCGCCAACACGCGAGCTAGTCCTCCAAGCAGGCCGAATACTCGGAATCGAGAAAGAGAAGCAACGGGACCGATTCGTTTCCATATTGACGGGCCGCGCACCGTCTGCCCGGCGACTGGAAATAGTCTATTCCGCCAGCTAGGAGCTGTCACTCCCCCTGGGGTTGTCACTTTACGCCAAATGAGCTAGCATCATGTTTGGCTGCCCCCGTCAGGTCCTCTTGCAAGCGGTTCGTTTTGCCGGTGGCAGACCCAAAGGCGAGTCTTCCCCGAGGCGAGCGGACCTCCCGAGGGCCAGCGAAGCGGTACCGCCCGTATTGGCGCTCCGAGCGCATCTACCTCCACGGGGGGGTTCGCTTTCGCGGCGGGTCTCTTCCACGTTGTCCTGGCCAGAGAGCGCGCGAAGGAGACGGGCCGATGAAGTCGATCCCCCTGGTGCGGAAAGCACCTTTGGCGACTGCGATTTCTTACCTCGCCGGGGAGGGGGTCCCCATCCGCCGGCACTTGAGCCGCGCCGGCTTGTCAGGCCCCTCGCCCGACGACCTCGAAGCCCTCATGCCGCTTCACCAGCTTTGCGATTTCCTCAGCTCGGTGGCTCGCGCGGAGGGGATCGACGACCTCGGGTTTCGCATCGGAGGGCGCCTGGGTATCGAGAGTCTGGGAGTGTACGGCCGCTTGATCGCGCAGTCGGTCACCATCCACGAGGCAATCCTGACGTCCCGCGCGCTGATCTCGTCGTACAACTCGGGTCTAGAAATCTGGATTGAGCGCCACAGCGATCAGGTACGGTACTGCCAGAAGTACTCGGCGAATCTGCCACGAGATGGGATTGCGGAGATTGTCCATCTCGGTCTCGCCAACGCCTTGGCTCAAGGCGGTGCGCGACGTGGACCTGACTATCAACCGACACGAATTGAACTCGCAGCCGATCCCATCGATCTGGGGCCATACGTCCCGGGCTTTGGCGACCTCGCCGTATCTTTCAGTCAACCGCAGACGTCGGTTTGGTTCGACCAGACATGGTTGAGCAAACCGTTGCCGGCGCTCGAGCCGTCGCATTGCCCGCCCGCGGACGACAACGAGCGAGCTCTGTTCGATAGGACGGGCCCATCGACAGACCCGATCGGGCAATTGAAGCAGGTGATCGAGTCGGCGCTTGGGCACCCACGAATGAGTCTACAGCACGCTGCGGCGATCATCGGCACGAGCGCCCGGACGCTGCAGCGTCGACTCGCCGAACGCGGCTTGTCCTTCTCCGGTTTGCTGGGACGCGTGCGATTCGCAGTCGCACAACGACTTCTGCGAGATCCCGAAATGCTCCTGACCGAAATTGCCAGACGTTTGGGCTATTCCGATCTGCCGAACTTCATACGAGCCTTCAAACGCTGGACCGGCGTCGGTCCCAACGAGTTCCGCCGCCTTCATTACGACGACGGGCAGGAGTGGCCACTGAAGGGCGATACCATGCCATCGCCAGGTGGCCGCCGTGTGGTTTGGCCTTGCTTTGATGGTGGCCCCGATGTCTTCAGCGCCAATAGCCCGAAGCCGGTGCGCGGCTGAGAAAACCGTTCCGCAGCGGCGTGGTCGGTCACCTTGAGTCGGCGAAGGCTCCGTTCGACGCACTTCATCCATCGAAGCCCGTAGCAGGGCTGGCTGAGCAATCTACGGTAGGTTCCCAGGCGCAGAGGTGATTCTCTCTTGTGCCATTCGCGACGCAGGCCCCCCCCGAAGGAGCGGCTTTTCACCGCAGTTGAAACCTGCGTCGGTGCCGCCCACCTCCGCGCCTTAGCCAGGACGCCCAAGGCCGACTTCGGGCCAAAAAAAGACCACCACAGGATGGTGCCGCATAGCTGGATCGAGGGAATCAGGGTGGCAGGCCGGGTAGGCGAGCGCCTGTCACGGGGGGACCTCTCGGCGAGTGATCCCCGAACGGGGTTGCCTTGGATTTCCGAGGACTGCTGATTGCAACCGCGCGGAGTATCCGGTGACAACCGTGCTCGTCCCAGAACGAAGACGCGAGCTAGCTCACCGTCGCCTTCTGATCTCGCGGGTCACGGGCTGTTACGGCGAAGTGGGAATAGAGAATCGTGCCGACCGGCAAAATACTCTATTCCATCTTCGTAGTTACTCGGCCTAACCACTTTTCCCGCAATGGTTTGCGGTAGCCATACTTCACCTTCTGGACCATCCCGCCACTGTGGAAGGCATACGTGGCCGTCCGGGAAACCCGGCGACGTACGTCTGGTATGAACAACCCGTGTCGCAGGGCGGCAGTGCCCAGCACCGCTTCCCAGTTTGGATCGCCGGTATCCAGGCTGTCTCCGACGCAAATGACTCGCGCCCCTGCGTCCACGCAATCCTGAACGAAACTGTACGGATGACGGGGGTTTCGATAAATGCGGGCCAAGTCTTCGGCGATCACCAGATCGACCGCGCCGCCGGCCACCATCCGCTCGGCTTGCCTGATGGTGGCCCGATCGACGAGCATCCCGGAGGCCTGCTCGCCGAGCAGTGTAAGCTCCATAGGGCCGTCATAGATCCGCCGCAGGTACTCTTGGACGTATCTGTGCGAAGCGTCGATGTTCTCGACGTTCTGCCCAAGCGTGGAAATACGCCCGATACCGTCGCACCGCGGCCAGTGAGGATCCGGCTACGTGCTCGTGGTGGTCGAGGAACCGGCGTCGCAGCTCAACCACCGAAACGGGGGAGAAGGAGAACGCCGTAGGGGCCCCGGCGGAAAGCTGGGCGTTCGTCAAGGCCGCCATCTGCTCGGTGGCCTCCTCGTCGTCACCGATCCGCCGGCGGACAGGCCGTTCGCCGTCGCGGTAGTAGATCCACCACGCCCCGTGGTGCCGGTAGTAGGAGACGCGGCCCACCCGCTTCCGCCGCTTCCGCCGCCGCTTGGCGCGAGTCATTTCGGTCCTCCCTGGTGCACAAGATGTGCACCAATTATGCACCAGGGAGGCTTTCGAGCCGCGCAAAAGAGACGCTAAGCCGTTATGCAGTAACAGCTTAGCGCGAAAGGGGGAAAACCGAAGCGGAGAGGACGGGATTCGAACCCGTGGGCGAGGTTGTCCCCCGCCACCGGTTTAGCAAACCGGCGCATTCGACCACTCTGCCACCTCTCCAAGTTGTTACTCTGTAAGGGTTTACGTCTCTTCCCGGTCGGGGTTCATTTCTCAGGTCCCACCGGCGTCACAGCGTAGCCCAGGGGGGCCGTGAGGCTGCCCCTGCGGCTCGGGACCGCCGGAAGCCGGGCGCCTTGTGTTCTCGCGGCGCTGCTGACGCAAGATGAAGTCTAGCTCAAGGGGCGGGGGCGGAAAAGGTAGGCCGAGGTGCCCGGCAGTCGGCCTCGACCGGCCGAGACGTTAACGGCGGGGGAGAGTCACACGCCAATCTCCCGCTTACGGGCTGTTCGTTGGCAAGTGGATGAAGAAGCTCGCGGGCCGCCTGGGCTGCTTTGGTGATACGGGCCGGCTCCTGTACGAGCCCCGACCCGGCCGGCGCGCAAAGGCGAATCCCGGGATTGGTGCTGAACGAGGGTACCCGGCTAGGGTGCAGGACTCTTGCACCCTTTCGGGTGGATTCCGGCGTCCGTTGGCGGGAAGCTGGGCGAAATGACCCCCTCTATCGGGCCAATTTGGAATTTTTCTTGTGACGAGTGTCAGGGTTGGGGCCGGGCGGGTAAGACAATGGCATTCTTGGCATCAACGAGCAGCAGGGCGTCACGCTGGGCTCGGCCCTGACGGTGAACTCGCTCATCAGCGGTGGCGAGGTTATCGCGTCGGCGCCGGGGTCCACGGCCACCTTGGCGGCCGGCACTCTCTTGAACAGTCACATCCTGCACTGCGATCGCACTTCCGGGTCCGGCAGTGTCACCGCCGCGGCGACGTTCGACACGCCGATCATCGCCCTTTCGTTCAACGACGGTACGTTGGATGGATCGGACTTCCTCGGCAATTCGGCCACGAGCTATCCCACCGGGACCTACGGCCGCCGGATGATCTTCGGCGAGGGGACCGACTCCCTCAGCGTTTCCGCAGATCGCATGCAACTAACGGCCGTAACGCAACGCGCCGGCGCTCCTTACCTCGACGAGCTGCGTGTGTTTACCGACGCCACGACCTTCATCATCCCCGAGCCCGCCACGCTCCTGTTATGGTCGCTGCTGGCCGGGCTGGGGGCCGGGTTGGCGTGGCGGAGAAGAAGATAGGCCGCCACGATCGTGTGTGAAAGTGTGTCCTTTTCGTGTTTCGGAACGATTGAAGAGGAGTAGGCGTTGATCTCGAAACTCATCCGGCTCCTTCGCTTTCAGCGAGGGGCCAGCCCGGCGGAGTACATGCTGCTGGTGGGCCTGATCGCCGTCGTTTGTCTGGTGGCGGTGGGCGCGTTCGGCGGCCACCTCCATGCGGCCTACGAGAACATCAGGGCCGCGATCGCCAAACCCGTCGCCACGTTCGCGGGGGGCTAAACGTTCGGGCCGGTGAAGCCCGTCTCGGCCAGGCGCATCTTGAAGAGCTGGGCGAACAGGCGGAACTTCCGCGCGAAGTCGCCGCAGAAGATCAGGTTGTGGTGGCCCCGGACCATGCAGGCGTCGGGCCGGTCGGTCACCTCGATCTCGACGTTCGTGGTGCAGCCGGCCGCCGGCGGCATGGGGTGGCTTTGCACCACCCGGGCCGCGTACACGTCCAACGCCGGGGCCTTGCCCGGGTAGTAGCGGACCATGGTGGCCGGGTCGCCCGGCTTCCAGAAAACCTGGATCGCACAGCTCCCCTCGTTGGTGTGGGCGAAGCGGCGCAACAGGTACTCGGCCTCAGGGCCGTCCGGCCCTTCGAGCTTCAGCGGGCAAGTGCAGTGCGAGCCGTAGTAATGGTTCCGCTCCGTCTCGAAACAGGGGTTGTGCTGGAACCCCGGCCGGCCGGTCAACAACTGGCCGAGGAGCTGGGTGTAGGCCGCCGGCAGGTCGTTCTCGCAGGCCGCCGGCACAAGCCGGGCGTTGAGCGTGGCGAAGCTCACGCACGGCTTGAGCATCCCGCGCCTCAGGCAATTCATCGTCAGCCCGTCAGCCTGCTCCTCCTCAAGCAGCTTGCAAAGCGCCAAATGGGCCCGGGCGGCGTTTTCCAGGGCCTCGGCGGTGATCGCGCGGACCTCCTTGGCCCCGCCGGTCCAGCCCTGGATCAGCTCCCGGGCCGCCGCGTCGATCGTCACCTCCTTGAACAGCGCGGCGTACCGGGCAAAGGGGATCACGCGGACCGTGATGCCGAGGAACGCCTCGACCCCCTCGCGGGGCTCGGGGGCTTCGGTGATGCTCAACAGCTTGCTCTGGGCCATGAGCTTGCGAGCGTTGATCATGCGCAGGCCGTACTCGATGGCTTCGAGGTTGTCCAACGATTGAATGAAGTAGACGCCCGGCCGGCGGTAACCGGCCACGGGCCCATGCTTTACGCCCAGCCCGATGAAGAACACGGCCGGGATGCCCAGCTCGTCGGCCACTTTCAACAGGAGGTCGGCCTCGCCAAGAATTCGGTTGTAGAACATCACCAACAGGAGCCCGTCGGGCTTCTCCGCCTTGAGTTCAGCGGCGATCCGCTCGGCGTCGGCCCGGTTGGCCACGGGCTTCTCGTCGGCGACGATCTTCATGCCGTGCTTCTTCTCGATCTCGCGGAGTGCCGCGGCGTATTGCTTTTGCCGTCCTTCGGCGTCGAAATCGTTGCCCGGCCAGCTCCACCAGCCGTTCGGATTGTTGGCGAAGGTCGACGAGGCGGGATAGAGGAACACGGCCCGGACGGTGGCGCCGGTCCTCTTGCGCGGCTTGCCCTCGTCGGCCGCCGTCTCGGCCGCCCCGGCCCCAAGCGACGTGAAGCTGATCGCCCCCGCCGCGGCCCCCATCGCCGTCAAAAAATCCCGCCGGTCGCACCCGCATCCGCACCCGGCGGAGTCGTGTCGCTGTTCGCTCGTACGCTCATTCATGATCGGGCCCCCTGGTGGTCTCGTGGAACTGTCAACACCGTAACTCGCCCCGCGGCGTGGGTCAAGAACGAAGACCTCCCGCCGGGGACGGCTTATTTGTGGCCGGGCCGCCGCTCCGGTAGAATGTCCTGCGCCGTCGGCTACGAGCCGCGTGCGCAACGATCGTCGGGTCCCGTGTAATCGGGGAATCGAGATGAAACCCATTGTGCCGTTGGTCGCATGTTGTATCGCCGTGCTCGTGCCACACAGGGCGGCCCGCGCCGCCGCTGCCGAGCCGGCCTCGCCGGGCGTCGTCTTCGACATGGATCAGGCGCGGCACCGTCCGACCACGGCCGGGCCCGAGAAGCGGCCCATCGGCACGGTCGAGGTGGTGCCGGGCAAGTTCGGCGGGGCGTGCCGGTTCCGGTTCGACGAGGGTGCTCGAAGCGGGTTCTTCACCGCCGGCGTGCGTGCCGACGCGGCGTGGGACAAGGCGGCCGGGCTGAGCTTTTGGGTCAAGGGCGACGGCTCGCCGCACTTCGGCGGCCTGGAGCTGATCGACGGCTCGGACTACGCCCTGCGATACGGGTTCTGCTTCCCGATCGACTCGACCGAGTGGCGGAAGATCACCGTGCCCTGGTGCGACCTGGTGCCCGAGCTTCCGGCGGGCCAACTGGTCGGCGAGGCGGACGGGTATCGGCCGTCGCGGTTCGGCAACCTCTGGTTCGGTAAGTGGCACTACTGGGGTGAATACCCGGCACACTCGTTCACCATCGACGAGGTCCGGCTCGAACCCTCGATCGAGATCGACCGTACCGACCAGACCCCGGCCGAGGCCGGCTGCCCGCGCACGCTGGCGAAGCTCAAGGCGCGAAAGCCGGTGACCATCGTCACGATGGGCGACTCGCTGAGCGACCGCCGGCACTGGGCCAACCGCGACGTGCTCTGGTCCGAGGTGCTCGACGAGCAGCTCCGCAAGCAGTACGGCGCCGACGTGACGCTGGTCAATCCGGCCATCGGCGGGACCCAGCTCACCCAGAACCTGGTGCTGATGCCCCGCTGGCTTGCGGACCATCCCCGGCCGGACGTGGTGACCGTGTGGTTCGGCTACAACGATTGGGACTCGGGGATGCGCGGGCCGCACTTCCGGCGGATGCTCCGCTTCGCCGTGGAGCGGATTCGCCGCATGACCGGGGGCCAAAGCGAAGTGCTGCTCTTGACCACCTGCCCGTCGCTTTCGCGTTGGCACACGATGGACGAGCTGGCCGAGGCGGTTCGCGACGTGGCCGCCGAGAAGCGCACCGGGCTGGCCGAGGTGGCCGCGGCGTTTCACGAGGCGGGCAAGGACCCGGCCGCCCGGCCGGCGCTCTTCTGCCGCGACCGAACCCACCTCGGTCCGGCCGGCCACCGGCTGGCGGCCCAGACGGTGTTCGGGGCGATCGCCGCGGGTGTGCAGCGGTTGCCGGCCGCAACGCCCGGTTCGGCGTCGGACCCGGCGGCGGTCTTGCCGGGGAAAGACCCGGTTCCCCGCGAGCACCCCCGACTGCTCGGCTCACGGGAGCGACTTCAGAAACTCGCCCGACAGCGGGCCGAGGCATACACCAGGGTCGTCCGAGTGGCCCGCGAGCAGGAGGCCGACGAGCACGCGAAGATGGTCTCGATGTCGCTCGTGGCGGCCATCGAGCGGGACGAGGAGCTGGGCCGCCGGGCGGTCGAAACGGCGCTAAAGAGCATCGACGGCCCGATCCCCAAGGGCCACACGCCCTTTGCCCACGTGCTGGCCCGATGTGCGATCGTCTACGACCTTTGCCACGAGTCGTGGACCCCGGACGAGCGGGCCCGGTTCCACGACTTCCTTAACCGCACGGCCGACGCCAACGTGAACTCGGAGACCCACGTGTTTCACAACGGGTGGTACGGCTACAAGCAGTGGGGCATCGGGCTGGCGTGCTACGCGACGTACTACGAGAACTCCCGGGCAGAGGAGATCCTCCGGGGGCTCGAGCGGGAGTACGTCGCCCGAGCCGCGCCGGCGCTCGAGCTGGCCGGGGCCGGGGGCGGCTGGGGCGAGGGGTACTACGTCCACTACTGGCTCTACGAATGGCTTTTTTTCTGCGAGGCGGCCCGTTGGTGTGAAGGGACCGACTACTACGCGGCGGCACCCTCCTTTTTCAGGAACCGCGCCGTGGCCGGGATGTTCGAGTGCTACCCGGGCATCGGCATCTACGGCTCGCGGCGCCCGGTCCCCATGGGCGACGGCGGGGGGCGGGTCTTCGGGGGCGACCGCGACAAGGCCCTCGCGGCCCGGCGGATCCTGGCGGGCCACTTTCGCGATGACCCGGCCCACCAAGCGGTTCACGCCTTCAACGAGACCACGCCACGGTCGAGCGTCGGCGTGTACGCCTACAAGGACTTCCTGTGGCGCGACACGACCGTCGCCAAGGGGGACCTCGGCCGGTTCCGGCTCTCGCACGTCAGCCCGGGCCCGGGGTACGTCTACGCCCGAAGCTCTTGGGACGACGACGCCACGTACTTCTTCTTCAAGTGCGGCGACCGGTTCACGGCCCATCAGCACCTCGACGTGGGCCACTTCCTGATCTACAAGCACGCCGAGCTGGCCGGCGACGGTGGCCACTACGACGGCTTCGGCACGCCGCACGACGTGAACTACCACCTACGCTCGATCGCCCACAACACGGTTCTCGTCCACGACCCCGCGGAGATCTGGCCGGGGATTCGGGCGGGCCGGGTGACCGGCAACGACGGCGGCCAGTCGCACGCCTGGCCGCATCACAACGGGGCGGTCGTCGACGCCGCCGCCTGGCAGCGCGACCGGAAGCTCTACGACATCGCCGACCTGCTGGCGTTCGAGGACCGCGGCACGTATGTCTACACCGCGGGCGACTGCACCCGGGCCTACTCCCCGGAGAAGCTGGACTATTTCACCCGGCAGATCGTGTTCCTCCGCCCCGGCACGTTCGTGGTTCTCGACCGCGTGGCCTCGCGCAATCCCGAGTTCCAGAAGACGTGGCTCTTGCAGGCCATGAAGCGGCCGGAGGGGACGCCGCCGCGACTGGTGGTGACCAACGGCCGCGGCCGGCTGTTCGTCGACACGCTCTTGCCGCGCGATGCGGAGGTGAAGCTGGTCGACGGCGACGCGCTGTACCGCTACGGCGGCGAGTCGTATCCGCCCGGTCGCCACACCGGCCCGGCCCCGGAGTGCCGCATCGAGGTCTCGCCCCGGGAGCCGGCCCGGGTGGACTACTTCCTCCACGTGCTCACAGCCGCCGACGCCGCGACCGAATCCGTGCCCGCGCCGGCGATTTACGAGACCGAGGGGCAGGTTCGCTTGCGTGTGGGCAAGACGACCGTCGCCTTCGAGCAAACGAGGGTCGGCGGCTACGTCGAGACCGCCGGGCGGCAGACGCCGTTTGCCGAGGAGATCGTCGAGCCTTGATTCCGCACGAGTCAGGTTCCGGCCCTGCGGATCGCGATGGCCGCTTTGGCCAAGCCGCAGACTCGCGCCCCCTTGCCCACTTTGCCACGGGGGCCGTATACCGGCCTTGCGGCGGCCGTGCGACGCAGGTTCCGGTTGACGGAAACCTCGTCTCCGCATATAGTTACGCGAGTTGGTGACCTAGCCGAAAAAGGGACCTGGCTTATTTTGCCGGAACGGCCCGAAGGGTGCTTCGCACAAAATAGACCAGGTCCCTTTTTCGTTCTCGCAAGTGGGGTGCGTCGGGCGTATGAGCATGGACGAAGGTGGCGGTGCCGGGATCGGCTTTTCGACGATCCGGGGGCGGGACTATCCGGCCATCCGGCAGTTCACCGTGTTCCTGGAGAACCGCGTGGGGCAGCTTCTCGAGGTGGTCCGGCGGTTCGAGGGGACGGAGGTCCACATCGTGGCCCTGTCGATCTCCGACTCGGCCGAGTGCGCCTTCGTGCGGTTCCTCCTAAGCCACCCGGAGGAAGGGCGCGAGATCCTCGAGCGGGCCGGGCTGGCCATCATCGAGAGCGACCTGATCGGGGTCGAGATGCCCGACGGGCCGCAGCCGCTCTTGCAGATCTGCACGGCGCTGTTGCAGGCCGAGGTGAACATCGTGCAGGCCTATCCGCTCTTGTTCCGGCCGCACGGGCGTCCGGCCGTGGCCCTGATGGTCGACAACATCGAGATGGCCCAGGAGACGCTGGCCAAGCAGGGCTTCACGATGATCACCGAGATGGACCTGCAAGGGGGGGAGTGAACGCGGGTTTCTCACGACGAAGACCCGCGTTCGGCGGTTGCACAGTCGCCTTTCACTCCGCGAAAGGGCGTCTTTTCGCGGAGCGAAAAGCGACTCTCGGACGAAGCTCAGTCGGCTATATCGCCCGGGAGCTGCTTCACTCCGCGGATGAGCACGCGCTCGACCGCTTCCCAGGCCACCACGGCCAGGGTGTTCGTGCCGTCGGCGTCCTTGATCGAGAAGACGCCGTGGGTGGGCTGCGAGAGGACACGGGAGAAGCGCTGCACTTGGAGCGTCTCGCCGCTCCGCAGGCAGAGTTCGGTGACCGCCTCGGCGGGCTTGCGCTCCCAGAGCCGCAGGAAGAGCCGGGCCAGCGGATGGATCTCGGCGTTGGCCCCGGCCCGGGCCGTTGCGGCTTGCGACTTGGCACCGGCCGGCTCGGGGCGATCGCTCTGCGGGGCGGCGGTTCGCGTGGCGTCCGATCCGTCATCGCCGGCGACGCCCCCGAGGCTGATCTCTTGCTCGGCGGCGGCCTGTTCCTCTTCTTCGTCGCCGAGGTCCTCGTAGACAGGGATGCGGAACCGCGCCCCGCACTCGGGACATTCGCCCGGCTTGCCCTGTAGATGGGCCGGGCCGTGCAGCCGGTGGCCGTTGGGGCAGAGGAACTCGATCTGGGGCGGCTCCTTGCGCTGCTGGATGCCCGAGGGGGGCTCGACCACGCCCGAGTCGGAGAACTGGGGCGTCTCGGCCGCTGCCCCGTCGCCGGCCGAGGCGGGCAGATCGACCTCGGAGGGCTGGGGGACCTTGAACCGCACCCCGCACCGCGGACAGCGCGCCGCCCGGCCCGCCTGCTCTTCGGAGCAATGGATGCGGTGTCCGTTCGGGCAAAGGAATTCGATGACCATTGCCGGCCCTTCGAGCGGAGAGGAGGAGGAACCGGGGCCCGGAGCCCGACGGGGGCGTATCGGCCGGAGTCGGCCCGGCGGCGGCACCTCGGCCCTCCCCACAAATTGGCGACCCCGGGACTACCCGCCAGAGACAACAAACATTTTAGCACGAAAATCCTCACATCGCAATTACCGAAATCCCGGGCCGTCGCGGGGGCGGGCTCCCCCCCGCGCGTCCCCGCGGCTTGATTTTGGCCGATTTTTGTGCGAAACTACCTGCAAAATAAGGGCTTAGAGCTCTACTCACGCGAGTGGCCGCATGTCGATCGTCATCGTTTGCCGCAATTGCCAGAAGACCTTCAAGGTCAGCGACCGGTTCGCGGGCAAGTCGGGCCCGTGCCCCAACTGCAAGAGCACGATCCAGGTCCCGGAGAAGGGCAAAGAGGTCACGGTCCACGCCCCCACGGAGTTCGGCTCCGGCGGGCGCACGGCCGAGGGCAAGCTCGCGCTTAAGCCCATCGCCCGCGAACAGACCAAGCTCGAGCCGGTGGCCACGGTGGCCGTGGCCGGGGCGGTCGTGGTGGTCCTGCTGGTCGGCTTCGTTGGGGGCCGGTTCGGGCTGTTCGACAACTTGGTTTTGAGGGCCGGGGCCCTGCTGCTGATCTCCCCGCCGCTCTGTGTGGCCGGCTACAGCTTCCTTCGCGAGGAGGAGCTGGAGCCGCACCGCGGAACGACGCTTTGGGTGCGCGCGGCGATCTGCGGGGCGGCCTTCGCCGCGCTTTGGGGTGGATACACCTACGTGGCCCGGTCGATGCTCTCCGGCGAGCTTTGGGAGTTCATGTTCGTCGTGCCGGCGTTCCTGGCCGTGGGAGGGCTGGTGCCGCGCGTCACGTTCGACCTGGAATACGGCAACGCCGTCCTGCACTGCACCTTCTACGTCCTGGTCACCGCGATCCTCGGCTGGGTGGCCGCGCTTGGATGGCCCTGGGACCTCGGCGGCGGGGTGCGCACGTAGTGCAGCTCCGCACATCCGCGGTCCGTCGCCGCTGCTGGCGGCAACCCCACCGCGGGCTTCCGCCCGCGGCTATTAGCTCATCATCAATCATTCACATTCATCATCGATCACTCCCCACTCCCCACTTCCCACTCCCCACTGCCCACTTCCCCCCATGACCGCCATCCACGACATCCCCGAAGTTGCCGCCCTGGACGCCCGGCGGGGGTTGGTCCGCATCCCGCCCGAGACCGACGTGCCGCTGACGGATCGCGTCCGCGCGGTGATCGACACGGCCGAGTTCCGGCGTCTGGCCCGGATCAGCCAGCTCGGACTGGTGGCGTTGGTCTATCCGGCGGCGATCCATACGCGGTTCGAGCACAGCCTGGGCGTCTACCGGCTGGCGCTGTTGTACCTAAAGCAGCTCGCCGGCGACGCCCGATTCACCGCGGCGGTGCGGCCCGAGCAGGCCGAGACGCTGGTCGCCGCCGCGCTGTTGCACGACCTGGGACACTGGCCGTTCTGCCACGCGGTCGAGGACATGCGGTTGCCCAGCGTGCCCAGCCACGAGCTGTTCGCCAATAGCTTTCTGCTGGAGGGTGAGCTGGCCGACGTCTTGCGCCATGACTGGGGCGTGAACCCCCGCGACGTGGTCGCCCTGCTGAGCGAGAAGCCCCGCGACGCCGCCGGCAAGATCCTCGCCAGCATGATCTCCGGCCCCATCGACATCGACAAGATGGACTACCTGTTCCGCGACAGTCTCCACGCAGGGGTCCCCTACGGACGCCACTTCGACCAGCAGCGGCTCTTGGGCTCGCTGTGCCTGAACCGGGCGGGCACCGGGCTGGCCGTCAGCCACAAGGGCAAGACCGCCGCCGAGCTGATGGTCTTCGCCCGGTACGTCATGTTCAGCGAGGTCTACTGGCACCACGGCGTGCGCGCCGCCACGGCCATGTTCCAGCGGGCCTTCTACTTGCTGCACGGCTCGCTCGACCTCGACGCCCTGTTCCGCATGACCGAGGCCGCCATGGTCGACGAGCTGCGGCGGGCCGCGGGCGACTCGCCGGCCGGGGAGCTGCTCGAAGGGCTCTTCGGCCCCACCCGGCGCCTGTACAAGCGCCTGGCCCAGTACAGCTTCTTCGAGGAGCACGCCGTCCACCAGCGCCTGGCCCGGCGCCCGTATCCCTGGCTGGCGGCCTGCGCCGAGCAGTTTGCGGGCTTAGCGAGCACGGCCCTGAGCCGGGTGGTCGCCCCGCACGAAGTCCTCTTCGACGCCCCGCCCGTGGGCCGCGAGGTCCAGTTCGACATCGAGGTCCACTTCCCCAAGGAGGACCGCTATCGCCCCTTCGGCGAGGTCTCGCCCGTGGTCAAAACCCTGGCCCAGCAGCAGTTCGACGACTACGTCAAGCGGGTCCGCGTGTTCGCCCACCCCCGCGTGGTCGGCCGCCTGCGAGAGCTGGGGAACCTCTCCGAGCTGGTCGTCGAGGCCATCGAACGGACGGAATAGGAGTCGCCCAAGATTCAAGGCTCCGCAGCGAAGTAGTAGGTGGCAGGACGGCGAAGCGGTGCCCTCGCTATTGAACCCGCCCAAACGGGGAAAAAGCCATGTCTCGGGCATTCGATCCGTACCACACCTGGCTGGGGATTCGGCCCGAGGAGCAGCCGCCGGACCACTACCGGCTGCTGGGGCTCCAGCCCTTCGAGGACCAGCCCGAGGCCATCGACCACGCCGCCGACCAGCGTATGGTCCATCTGCGGACCTTCCAGTCGGGCCAGCACGCCGAGGCGTCGCAGCGATTGCTCAACGAGGTGGCCGCCGCCAGGCTCTGCCTGCTCAGTCCGGAAAAGAAGGCCGCGTACGACCGGACCCTGCGCGAAAAGCTCCGGGCTGCCGCCCAGCCCGAACCCCCGCCCGTCGAAGCCGCCGACGCCGGGCTGACCCAGCTCTTCCGGCACGCGGGCCGCGATACCGCGACGGCGCGGCCGCGTCCCGGCGGGCAGGCGTCGCCACGTCAGTTCGGCCTGCTGCTGGCCGGCGTGGCAGCCGTTCTGATCGCGGTCGTTGGGCTGATCCTCTGGGCGGCCACCCGGGGAGACCACGCGGATCGGGACACAGCCGGAGGCAGCCATCGGAGCCCGTCGTCTCAAGCGGCGGAGCAGCCGGAGCCCGTTGAGAACCCCTCTGTCGATGCAGGGGAACCCCCCACGGAAGTCCAGTCAGCTCCATTGGCTCCCCCGGCGGTCCCCGCGCAACTCCCCGAACTCGAACCCAAGCCGGAGCCCTTTGCGGAGCCGGTGCCGCAACCGGAGTCGGTCGCGACCTCCCGCGCCGACTTTCCGGAGGTCGCTCCGGCCGAGCCGGCCGAGGGTGCGATGCAGGGCGAGCCCGAAGAGCCCTCGTCCCCAGAGCAGCCGGCCAAGCTCCCCCCACCTTCCCGGGCCGAGCAGCAGGAGATCGCCGCGAAGATCGACGAGGCATACGAAGTCGCCCGGGCCGCAACACCCGCCGAGAAGCTCGATCTGGCCCGGACCCTGTCGGACCTGGGCCGGCGCCCCTCGGTCGAGCCGGCCGAGCGGTTCGTTTTGTTGCGCAAGACCGCGGAGCTGGCCGGCAGCGCCGGCGACGCGGGCATGATGCTCGAAGCCGTCGACGCAATGGCCGAGACGTTCGAGATCGACTCGCTCCGCGCCAAGGAAAGCCTTCTCACGCGACTGGCTGCCGCGGCCGGTGACGTCGCCCGGATTAAGGCCCTGCTCGACGCCTCGCGCGAGGTGATCGACAAGGCCGTTGCCGAGGACCGGCTGGACGTGGCTCTGGGCGTGGCCACGGCCGCGTATCAGACCTGCGCCAAGGGCCCGGGCACGCCGCTGCGCAAGGCGGCCTACGATCGCCGCGAGCAAATCGAAGCGGCCCACGCCGAGTGGCTCGCTCGCCAGCGGGCACGGGCCCTGTTGGAAGCCGACCCGGACCACGCGGCCGCGAATCTGCTCCTGGGGCGTTGGCTCTGCTTCGAGCGGGAGGATTGGGAGCGGGGGTTGCCCCACCTGGCCCGGGGCAGCGACGTGCCCCTTCGCGACCTGGCCCGGCAGGAGCTCGCCGGTCCCGGCGATGAGCCCGGCGATCTGCTCGCGCTGGCCGATGCCTGGTGGGACCTGGCCGAGGGGAGCGAGGGCGCGGACCAGGACGCGCTCCGAGGCCGGGCTGCTTTCTGGTACGAACAGGCGGTCGAGAAGCTGCCGCCGGGAGTCGACCGGCAAAAGGCCCGGATGCGCCTGGCCAAGATCGCCGAGGCCGAGTCCGCCGCCGCGCCTGCTGCCGGGTCCTCCCAGCCGGCGCCGAGGGTCCCGAAGAGGCAGTTCCTGTTGCCCGCCGCGGCCGCCCGGCTCTTCGGACTCCAGCCGCCCAAGTGGAGCATCGCGGGCAACGAGCTGGTGGGCATGATGGGCAACGTCCAGCAGCCGATCAACAACCCCATGCTGCTCGCACCCTATCGCGCCTCATCGCTCGAGTTCGGTCTGAAGATGAAGGCCCGGTGGTTCCAGCGGATCCACGTCGACGTCGACGGCAAGCGCTACACCTACTCCCGGGGCGAGTTGGGCCTGGGCACGCTGATCACCGACGACGGCCGCCAGATCAAGCGCTGGGGCGAAAAGGTCGCCGCCCCCGACGGCTGGTCCTCCCTGGCCGTGAAGCTCGATGACGACACGCTCAGCTTCTCGTACAACGAGCAACTGGAGTGGTCCCGCACGATCCCGCCGGCCGAGAACGGCGAGCACCTGATCTACGTCGGCTTCGGCTCCAGCGGCGAACTGCTCAAACCGGCGCCCATCGGCGTGAAGGACGTGTACTTGGAGCACGACTAGTCGGGGGTCGCTAGCCGGAACGTACTGAGCATCAGGCCCATTTATCTCCAGGTGTCGCAACGACTTGTGCGATATACGGGGTATATATGATCACTTAACCGCCCGGTGGCCCCAAAGACCGCCACCGCCGGGTGCGCAGTAGCCGAAGCCTTCGAGCGATACCCGACGGAGACCAGGTACCACGTTCCCCCTCGACCGGGACCGGCTTCGGGGAAACCGCAGCCGCGCCGGTATCCGGGACCGCGACTCGCAAGGCCGCCTTGCCGACCAGGAAGACCTCCTGGTCCAAAGTGAACTTGGCGGTGCCGCCGGGGGTGGCCGAGAACGTCCAATCCACGGGCAGCCCCTGGTCGTTGGCCATCTCAAAGTCCGGATTGGCCAGGAGGTTGGGGGCGACCCAGTCCAGCGGCGTAGAGGTCCGGCTCGTCCACCGTGTCCTTGCGACGGGTCTTGCGCGAGGTCGTCTCGATCACCACGTCGGGCGTCTTGCCTTCGATCCATGTCTTGTAGATCCGGCGGCGCCGGGGGAGGATCCCCTTGACCACGAAGGCGTCGGGCACCACGTACTTGCGCGGGTTGCCTTGCTCGTAGTACAAGAGCAGATCGCCCGACACGTACACCCGCTGGCCTTGGTAGCACTCCTCGAGGATCCGGATGTGGCGGACCATTGCCACCCGATGCTCGTCGGTTTCGCCCATGGGTTTGCCGTCCGACTCCGGATAGTGGATTGCGCTCACCTCGATTGCCGTGCCCATAGCCACGACCTCCCGCTTAACAGAGGGGTCTCGTCGATCATCCGCGGCTCCGCGGATTTCTCGTCGAGCGTCACCCCGCCCGGATTTCTCGTTTCTCGGCGTCGTAGATCTGCCTCTGGCCGGTATCGAAGGCCCGCATGGCCATCAGTGCGGGCACGCAGTGATTGTAGCCGGCCTCGATCGGCGCGTTGCACGTCTTGCGCGAACGCAGGCACTGGAGCCAATTGAGGAAGTGGTCGGGGGTTTCCACGGGGGAGACCGGCGTGTCCTCCTTGGGTGCCTGGCCGGGCTTGATCGCACCGGCACTGGAATAGGTCGGCGTTTGCCATCGCGTCAGATCGATCACCCCCTGGTCGCCGTAGAGCTTCAGCACGCTGCCGCTGCCGTTGCCGAAGTTGGTCGAGTAGCTGACCATAAAGCGTTCGGGATAGATGAAGAGCGCCTGGCAGTGGTCGGGACAGGTGAAACCGTACTCGTCCTTCCAGGTGAACGTGCCCCCCAGGGCCACGGCGCTTTGCGGCAGCGTCGTGCCCACGATGTAGTTGTAGAGGTCGTAGAAGTGGCACCCCAGGTTGGCGATCGGGCCGTCGGAAAACTCGCGGTAGCCGTACCAGCCGGTCAGCAGCTTGGCGTCGAAGGGCCGCATCGGCCGATCCATCAGAAACTCCTTCCAGTCCACGTCTTTCTCTTTCAGTTCCTCCGCCCGCTGCATCCACGAGTACCAATAGGGTTTGCTGCCGTTGCGGCACTGCTCGATCCGGGAGACCTTGCCGATCGCCCCGGAGCGGAACAGCTCGCGGCAGCCGGTGCTGGTGGGCCAGCTACGGACCTGCGTGCCCATCTGCGCGACGATGCCGCTGGCCTTCACGGCGTCGCAGCACTTCTTGAGCGACTCCATGTCCATGGCCAGCGGCTTCTCGCAGTAGGCGTCCTTCTTCGCCCGGGCGGCCGCTTCCAAATGTGTGGAATGGTGGTGATCGCAGGAGGCGATCATCACGGCGTCGACGTCCTCCAGGGCCATGATGTCGCGGTAAGACACAAACGATCGGGCCGGCCGGCCGTACCACTCCTGGCATTGGGCGGCCGCCCGCTCGCGCCGCAGTCGCCACGGGTCGGCGACCGCGGTGATCTCGACGTTTTGCTCCTTGTCGTGTGCGTGGACCCCGGGCATGTGCGCCCGAAAGCCGCGGCCGCCGCAACCGATCACACCAATGGAGATCCGCTCGTTGGCCCCCGCGATCCGCGCGTAGCTGGCCGCGGTGAAACTGAATGCCGCCCCGGCCGAGGCCGTGGCGAGAAACTGGCGGCGGGAAGATTTCGTCGGCATGGTTCATCCTCCGGAGTGGGCGGGAGAGTGAAAGCGAGACAGCCCGGCGGCGATGCTCGTCTCGCCGCAGGCGCAGTCCGTTGTACGGCCCCGCCAGGCAGAAGTCAATTCTGCACGACACCCGGCTGCCGACCGCAGCCAAAGTGGCTTGGGACCCCCGAGCGAACCGGCCCCGGGGATGAGTGACCGTCAGAACCCGCTCGCGTCGATCGGGTTGCCGTCCTTGCGGTTGCCCAGGTCGCGGTGGGTGAGCACGTCGATCGAGTAGCTGATCAAGCGGACCGAGCCGTCGCACAAGGCCATGTTGAAGCCGCCCGGGTGGGCGCTGCCGAACGCGTAGCGCGTGCCTACGCCCCGCGTGTCTTGATACGGCCTGTAGCCCGTGCAGGTGGTAGAGGTGGCGTTGTTGCAGGTCCACCGCACCGTGTCCAGGTCGATGCCCACGTAGTGGTTGTTGTCGTCGGCCGGATCCAGGCCGGTGAGGTAGTGGTCGGGATTGATGTTGCGCTCGCCCACCAGGTAGGTATTGGTGGTGCCGTCGCGGATATCGGCGATCCTTACCATGCTGACCTGACCCATGACGCCGTTGCGCAATCTGGTGTCGAGCCAATCGTCGGTAGTCTGGCCCAGTTCGAGAGTCGCCGCTCCTTCGGGTGCCTGGGCCCCGTCCGATCCGCCGTTGGCCGCGTAGTCGCCCCGGGCGGCGACCAGCGGAGAAGGGAACCCCCGCAGATTGTTGAACCCTTCGTATCCGGAGCCGAAATCGTCGACGTAGGGGAATGCAATGGCCGCGCGTCGGGTGGGGCAGTTGAACATGGCCACCGGCGTGGAATGCACCGTGACCAGGTCGGCCTGCAAGGCCGTCCCGGTTCTGCCGACTCCCAGATTGCGGAGCGATTCCTGCTCGATGTAGGGCAGAATGCCGTAGCACCAACCGCCGGGCTGCTTCCTGCCGAAGCCGCTGTTCGGATCTCCCATCCAACGCCACCCCCAGCCTCCCGCCGGCAGGTGTCCGTGTGCCTGCTCGTGGTTCAAAAAAGCCAGGGCGATCTGCTTGAGGTTGTTCGAGCACTGGGCTCGCCGCGCCGACTCCCGCGCCGACTGCACCGCCGGCAACAACAGCGACACGAGAATGCCGATGATGGCGATCACCACCAGCAGTTCCACCAACGTGAAGCCGAGCCTGCGTGCTCTTGCCATCGCAAGGACCCCCTGCACACGCCAAGCGGCCGGGGAAGACGCCTTCAGCTTAGCACGATGCCCTGCGGGCGTCCAGTGGAGACGGACAGAGTGTCGGGCCAGATTCTATGGCGGCGTTAATTCCTTTGTGGGTCGAGGGTTGTCCAGCGTTGGTTCCACAGGCCACTGTCATGCAGGGCGGCCAGGGCCATCATGGCTTCGGCGTTGGCGGAG
>Ga0180438_10003845_pt1 | contig 22204 bp, 16 predicted proteins | sample SS_ome_12_FD_132455 | JGI IMG/M metagenome (GOLD analysis project Ga0180438, IMG submission 132455) | Hypersaline lake sediment archaeal communities from the Salton Sea, California, USA - SS_3_D_2 metaG | ecosystem: Environmental > Aquatic > Non-marine Saline and Alkaline > Hypersaline >...
CTCTTCTTGAATCCAGAACCCCTCGCTGATTTCTTCAACGCGTTTCTCATCGGTGAGGGGGAAGAACTCCTCCCGGAGTTCCTGAGATCCCTCCGTCAGGCCGAATGCGAGGGAAAATCTCGAGGGGAGTGCCTGAAGGAAGCGGCCACCATCGAAGGCGTCTACATCCCTCAGTTCTATGAAGTTCGCTATTACGATGAGGGTCCCATTAAAAGCTTCATGCCCATGGGTACCAACCCGAGCCGCATCAAGAGGAGGTGGGTTCGGGATATCAATACCATCCGTACGGTCTCGACCCTGTTCACCCCCCATACACAGTTCAACGATATGGCCCTCGTTGAGTTAAGTCGGGGCTGCCCCAGGGGCTGTCGCTTCTGCGCCGGCTGTTTCGTTTATCGTCCCTTCCGTACTAGAAACCCCGAAGATCTCCTTCAGTCCTTCGAGGAAGCACTAGCCCATGAGGGGCGTCTCGGGTTAATGGGCTCAGCGATTTCCGACCACCCGCGTCTGAGGGAGATATGCCAATCGGTCCTCGATTTAAAGGGAACCCTCTCCATTGCCTCCCTCAGGGCTGACTCCATTTCAGAAGAGCTCATTGCATATCTCAAGGCCAGCGGGCACAAAACCATCTCCCTAGCCCCAGAGGCGGGTTCGGAGAGGCTCAGACGCTTGATTAAGAAGGGCCTCCGGACAAGAGACTTACTTCGGGCTGTCGAGATCATCGTAAAGACTGGGATTCCCAACATTCGCCTCTATTTCATGATAGGCCTGCCCACCGAAACGGCCCGTGACGTCGATGAAATCGTAGGGCTCACGAGGCGGATAAAGCACGTCTTCTTAAAGGTCGGCCGCGATCAAAAACGACTGGGGAGGATCACCCTCAGCGTCGCTCCCTTTATTCCCAAGCCCTCAACCCCTTTTCAGTGGGCACCGTACGAGGATATCAGTTCTTTGAAGCGCAAGCTGAACCTCATGAAAAATGGACTCCGCGGGGAGGGGAACATCCAGCTCATGCACGACCTCCCAAAGTGGGGATATGTCCAGACCCTGCTCTCCCGGGGCGACAGAAGAGTGGGAAGAATCATATTGGCTGCACATCACAATGGGGGAAATTGGCAGAAGACCTTCAAGGAAACAAACCTCAATCCCGACTTCTACGTTTACCGGGAGATGGATCTGGATGAGATTCTACCGTGGGACTTCATCGATCACGGTATAAGCAAGGATTACCTCCGAAGGGAATACCTCGCGGCCTTGAGAGAAAGCGAGGAATAGGAAAATGAACGCAGCCTTAGGGAACACCATTGTCCCTTCGTTTCAATGCTTCCAAAGTGCCCGGAAAAGTCCGGAGAATATATCCTTGCAACATTCACCCCCTGAAGGATAAGATATTTGCCATGGAGGAGAATCGCCTACTGCAGGAGCTGGAGGAGATAGCGGAAAAGCTTTCCATTACGGTGCATTAAGATGACTTGATGGGACTGGATTTCAAAATCAAAGGAGGGTTGTGCAAGCTCCGGGGAAAGCCTGTCATCATCATGGACAGAAGAACCCCCCTCACGGAGAGGGTAGACCTCTTGGTCGGGGCGCTGAGACAGTTCGATCTCTCCTCCGTTTTCATCAGGCCGTATATTCGTTCGATCATAGCAGAGGGTTCAGAAACTCGCGAAAAAAAGAACCCCTGAGGATGGAACCCATCTAAAGCTCGCTCCACTGCAAAGAGCGCATGGGGCGCTGCTTTGTCCCGTAACTTGTTTATGAGCACATACATATTTGCGTAGAAGAGAGAACACAAGCAAATCCGAAATCCTAATTTCTAAACCCTAAACAAATACAAAGCACGAATGATCAAATGACCAAAACGTTTAGGATTTGGGCATTTGAATTTAGATATTGTTTAGTATTTGGTGTTTCGGCCCGCGACGAGCTCGGTCGAGTCGATTTAGGATTTATTCCTTCTTTGACCGCAACACCGCATGACCGCAGCACTGCAGAACCGCAATCCAGCGGTGGAGATCATCATGAGAATTGAGAAGATCTCCTTTTTGAGCCAGGGACAAGCAGTATCAGGAGCACTTCACCTTCCGGAGATGAAAAAACCTCCCTGTGTCATCGCCTCCCACGGGCTCTTCAGCAGCAAGGACAGCGAGAAATACATCGCGCTCGGGGATCGATGTGGGACAAAGGGGATAGCCCTCCTTAGGTTCGACTTTCGGGGATTCGGGGAGAGCGGGGGCAGTAGAGCAGAGAGCACCGTATCGGCCCGATTATTGGATCTCAATATGGCGATTGAATTCGTAAGGTCCCACCCCCGGATTGGCCCCGGAATCGGCCTCATGGGGAGCAGTTTAGGCGGCTTCTTATCCCTCATGGAGGCAGCGCGGAACAACGATATCCGGGCAGTGGTGACGTGGGCAACCCCCTTTACCTTAGCTGCCCTTGAGGAAAGGAGGGGTGAGGGGGAGATGGCCTCACTGGGAGAGGAATTCTTCCACGATATAAAGGCCCACGACCTGGCCCCTGTCCTTTCCAAGGTGGCCAACTGCCTGGTGATTCATGGAGAACGAGACGAACTCGTTCCCGTCGAACAGGCCAAAATGATATATGAAGGCCTCAATTACCCCAAAGGCATGGAAATTATCGAGGAAGCCGATCACAGGCTTACCCAGCCGGACCATCGGGAAAAGGCCGTCGAGATCACCCTGGAGTGGTTTGAGAGATACCTCTGAGAGGAGGCGATCATGAAGCTATGCCACCGGTGTGGAAAGGAGGTCAACGGGGTCGACAGGGTCTCGAGAACCGCTACATGTCCCCACTGCGGAAGCCACTTGCATTCGTGCCTCAATTGTGCCTTCTATGATCGCACTGCCCATAATCAATGTCGCGAGCCCCAGAGCGAATATGTCTCGGACCGGGAAAAGGCCAACTTCTGCGATTTCTTCACCTTCGGGGAATCGAAACCCAGCGCAAAGGTGGAAGAGCAAGTCGCCAAGGCGAAAAAAGTGTGGGAGGAATTGTTCAAGAAGTGACGTTGAGTATCTCCGAGCGCGAGATCCCATCTCGCGGGCGACCCCTCGAAGGTTCCTTGAGGCTACTTCCTGTTAGAGTTATCCCCTGACTGGATTTGATCATGAGGGTAAGACCTCCGGAAAAGTCGCTCCTCGCCGCTGAGAAATATTCTCCCTCGGAGAAGACCCTTGTCCCCTCGCTTCAATGCCTCCAAAGTGACCCTTTCGGGGTTCGCGGGCGGGGAATACTTACCCCTTCCCGCTCACCCTCGATGGGTACCCCACTTCTCCAGCAAACTTCGCTCAGGGACAACGGTCTTCTCCATAAGTCCTAGAAATAAACTTCACACCTGCTGACCGCAACACCGCAGAACCGCAGTTCGCCAGAGCTCCTTTTCCGAATCTCCAGGTATCTAAATCCCCCTCATGAACAACGGCCTTCTCGATAAAATTGAGGAAACTCCGCAAGCATTTGCATTGACGGCGGCTTCCGTTTGGTTTACCCTTTAATATTGCTCCGGAGTTTAGGAATGTCTGCGCAAAGGCCAGAATTCTTGCAGCAGTCGGGGGAAGGGTTTCCCTTCTCCCGCTTAATCCATTGGGCGAAGGAAGGGTCCCTCGAGATCCAGGCAGTTGGTCTACGGGGATCTTCCAAGGTGCTTATACTTTCGCTCTTGACGGTGGAGTCTGGGCTTCCCCTTCTCGTTATTACACCTCGACCGACGGATGCCGAGACCTTTTCGGAGGCCCTCCGTTTCTTCACGAGGCCGGAAAAGGAAATCCTCATATTCCCTCCCCGGGAGACGAGTCCCTACGATGACCTACCTTCCCATACCGAGGTCGTGGCTCAGAGGGTGAAAACCCTTTCTCACCTGGCCCTTGGAAATGGGACCGCAGTCGTCACCTCCATCCAAGCGCTCATGCAGAGGGCGATGACCCCCTCTACGCTCAAGGAGCTGACCATTGGCCTGAATGTGGGCGATGAGATAGACAGGGAAGGATTCGTTGAGATGTTAATGCGAGGCGGCTATGTCCGGGTCCCTGTAGTGGAGGAAAAGGGTGATTTCAGCGTTCGAGGAGGAATCATCGACCTCTTCTCCCCTTCATATTGGGACCCCGTCAGGCTCGAATTCTTCGGGGACCGGATTGAGTCAATAAGGGCCTTCGAGGTGAGGACCCAAAGGTCTCATCGGTATTACGAGAGCGTTGTGATCCTCCCGGCCAAGGAAATAATGGAGGATTCCGGCGGGGAAGCATCTGCCTCCCTTTTTGACTTCGTAACCCCCCAGACCGCCCTCGCTATTGATGACCTCTTCGAGGTGGAAAGGGAAGGGGAGGCCTTCTGGCTCCACGTCGAAGAGAGGTTCGATCGAGCCATCAACAAAGGTAAAAGGCCCCCGCCACTCAATCGTTGGTATCTTACCCTGGAGGAAGTCAAATCCAATTGGCTCCCTCTGAGGAAACTTCTCCTGGGGGAAATGGACCTCCCCCAATCTGGGCGAGCGGGAACTGAAACCCTTCGGTTCACCGTGGAATCCAACGACGATATCAGGACGGAGCTGAAGCCCCTCGGAAGGAGGCAGACCTTACTGTCCCCTCTCATGGAGCGATTGAGCTCCTGGCACAAACAGGGAAACGATATTATCATCGTAGCCCACCACATGGGCCAGGCGGAGAGGCTCCAGGAATTGTTGATGGAGTATCAGCTGAGCCCACAACTCGGTTCAACCCCCTTACCCCGGTGGTTGAAAGGCCGGCTTTCGCGTTTCACTGATAGTACTCAGAGAACTGGGGAAGGCGACTTCGTCATTCTCACGGGAGACCTCTCAACGGGTTTCCGTCTCCCCTCTATAGGTTTGGTGGTCATCGCTGAGGAGGAGATTTTCGGCCCCCGGAGGAGAATCGCTGAAGTACGCAGGAAGCCAACGGATTCCTCCATTACCTCCTTCTCCGAGCTCAATGAGAACGATTACGTGGTCCATATCGACTATGGCATCGGGATATATCGGGGATTAAAACGCCTGGATATTGAAGGCGTAAGCAACGACTATCTCCTGCTGGAATACCTGGAAGGCGATAAGCTCTATGTCCCCGTTGATAGGATGAACCTCATCCAGAAATATGCTGCCTTTGAGGATAGAGGACCAAGACAGGATCGCTTGGGTGGATCCTCATGGAGGCGATTGAAGCGAAAGGTAAGCAAATCCATCGAGGAAATGGCAAGGGAGCTCCTCAACCTCTATGCGGCCAGACAGGTATTCGAGGGTTTCGCCTTTTCCAAGGGAAATGGCTATTTCAAGGAATTTGAGGCCTCTTTTCAGTACGAGGAGACGCCCGACCAGTTGGAAGCCATCAGAGATGTAATGAGGGACATGGAAAAGCCTAAACCCATGGACCGCCTCATCTGTGGCGATGTCGGATACGGAAAGACAGAAGTAGCCATAAGGGCGTCATTTAAGGCCGTCATGGACGGTAAGCAGGTGGCCGTTTTGGTACCCACCACTATATTGGCTCAGCAACACTACCGGACCTTCTTAGAACGATTCCAGCACCACCCCGTCGCTATCAGTATCCTCAGCCGATTTAAGCGAAGGAATGAGCAAATACAAATCCTCGAGGGATTGAAGCAGGGGAAGATCGACATCATCATTGGAACCCACCGTTTGCTTCAAAAGGATGTCGTCTTCCGGAATTTGGCATTACTCGTCACCGACGAGGAGCATCGGTTTGGTGTCACTCATAAGGAGAGGCTGAAACAGTTGAAGAGAACGGTCGATGTGTTGACTTTGACAGCAACGCCCATTCCGAGAACTCTCCACATGGCCTTGACGGGAATCAGGAATCTCAGCGTGATCAACACCCCGCCGGAGGATAGGCTCTCTATTCGAACATTCTTGTCCCGCTTTGACGAGGATCTTATCCGCCAGGCCGTCCTCAGGGAACTCGGGCGAAATGGCCAGGTCTTCTTTGTTCACAACCGAGTCCACAACATATCAGCCATGGCCAGATTTCTGAAACAACTCGTCCCCGAAGCCTCTTTGGCCGTCGCCCACGGCCAGATGAGAGAGAGGGATTTGGAAAGCGTAATGCTCGCCTTCGTGCGGAAGGAACACAACCTGCTCCTCTGCACAAGCATTATTGAGTCGGGTCTGGATATTCCCACTGCCAACACCATCATCATCAACCACGCCGAGAGGTTTGGCCTTGCGGAGCTTTACCAGCTGAGGGGAAGGGTTGGCAGATCAAGGTATCAGGCCTATGCCTACCTCCTGGTGCCATCCGAAACTTCCATATCCGGGGATGCCCTCAAGCGCCTGAGGGCCTTGCAGGAATTGAGCGAGCTGGGTTCAGGGTTCCGGCTTGCCATCCAGGATCTGGAGATCAGGGGGGCGGGAAACATCTTGGGACCCGCCCAATCGGGGCATATTGCGGCGGTGGGATATGAGATGTATACTCGGCTCATGGAAAGAGCAGTAAGGCATTTGAAGGGGGAAAAGGTCGAGGAGGAAATTACGCCCGAAATGAGGCTTCCCTTTGCCACCTTTCTTCCCGATGGCTACATCCACGACCCACACCAAAGGCTTGGCATCTACAAGCGATTATCATTGGCGCGTTCCGAGGAGGAAATAGATGATATGAGGGGGGAGCTGGTGGATCGATTTGGGCCTATTCCTCCCCCAGCCTCAAACTTGCTGGAGGCAATGAAGCTCAAGCAGCTCTTGACCCGTTTCAGGGTGAGAAAACTCGACCTATCTGAAAAAAAGGTGGTAATCGCCTTCGACGAGAGCTCAGACATTTCCCCCCAGGGAATAGTGAGCCTCGTCCAGCGAAACGGCGATCGATTCACATTCACGCCCAGTTCCGAATTGATTATCTCCCCGTCCAAGACGGGGTGGAAGGAGGCCTTCGCCGAGACCAAGAGCACCTTGGAGAGGTTGACTCACTACGCTCAGTCCCGGGAGGCTCAATCGAGCTCCGTGACTCCGGAGGGAATCCGATAAGGCCCCAACCTCTATGGGAGCCATGATTCTTTCCGCTGCCCATGGGCTGAAAGAGCAGGTTGTTGTTGCCCAATCAATCGCCGAGGAGGAGAGAGGTGAAGCCCTGCCGAAAGGAAATCAAACCCCCGGGGGGGCACGGAATTGGCAGTTTGTCCGGGTTTGGTCACATTTGTCGGATCGTCCTCTTGATAGCCCTCTGCACAATGGGATGTCAGAAGGAAGATAAAAATCTTCCCCCGGGGATTCTCGCCCAGGTGAATGAAGAAATGATTACCCTGGAGGAATTCAATAACGAACTGCAGGATATTAAACTGGAACGCGAAAAACTCCCGGAGGACAGGGAATCCCTTGACCAGTTGAAATCCGCCTTTCTGGACCAAATCATCAATAGGAAGCTCATCCTAGGAGAGGCTAAACGCATGGATATCCGTGTATCGGAGGAGGAGATCAATAAGACCATTTTGGCCCTAAAGAGGGATTATTCCAGGGGGAGCTTCAAGGACATGCTCCAGGCCCGCGGAATGAATTTCCACCAATGGAAACAACGATTGACGGAGAAACTCTTAGCGGAGAAGGTTATCCAGACCCTTGCGCAATTCAATGCTCCCATCGATGATAAATCGGTGAGGCAATACTATGACGAGCACATCGAGGAATATTCCTTTTCCGAGCAGGTGAGGGCAAGGCAAATCGTGGTGGCTACGGAAGACGAGGCCAAAGAGATTCTGAGGAAGCTGAGGCGAGGGGAGGATTTCGAAAAACTGGCCAAGGAAAAATCGATGATGCCCGAAAGGCTCTATGGCGGGGATCTTGGATTCTTCGCTCGCGGCGAGATGCCTGAGGCCTTCGACGAGGTATTTTCTTTCAAGGTAGGGGAGGTCAGCAAAGTCATCAAGAGCCCCTATGGATATCATATCTTCAAGGTCGAGGAGAAAGTCGAGGCCAAGGTTCGAGAATTTGATGAAGTCAAGGATGAAATTGCTCAGAACATTCGAAAGGAAAAGAGCGAGCAAATCTACTATGACTGGCTTTCAGGGTTGAGGGCCAAGGCCACGATAAAGATCAACAAACAGTTATTGGAATATACTCACTGATATATGAGAAAGCCCGCTTTATCCATCATCATCTTCCTCATCATTGGCCTGTCCAAGGGGACTTGTGGGGCGAAGATCATCGATAAGATCGTGGCCATCGTCAACGGCGAGATCATCACCCTCTCTGAACTGGAACGGTATCATTCAAAATCGCAAAACGGCTCCAAGCCCTTCCTTAATCCACGGGAGGAAAAGGCCAAAATCCTCGATCGGCTTATCGAGGAGAAGCTCATCGATCAGCAATGCAAAAAACGGGCGATACGGGTATCCTCGAGGGATATCGAAGAGGCCATCGAAGACGTAAAGAGGCGAAATGCCATAACCGAGGAACAGTTGAAAAGGGCTTTGATGGCGGACGGTTTGAGCTGGGAGGATTACCGACAAGAGTTGAAAACACAAATCATGCGGGGCAAATTGATTTCTCGCGTGGTCAGGGAGGACTTTAGCCTTGACGACGAGGCTCTCAAGAGGTTCTACGTACAACACGTCGAGCGGTTCAAGGAGCCGGACCAAATACGGGTTAGCCATATTTTGATCATGATCCCTCAGGATGCCGATGATCTCCTGGCGGAAACGCTTCTTCATAAGGGGGGAATAATCTTAGACAGGTTGCGCCGGGGAGAGGATTTTGGGGAACTTGCCCGTTTATATTCCGATGATGCATCGGCCAAAAACGGAGGCGATTTGGGATTTTTCACGAGGGGAGAGCTCCTCCCAGAACTCGACCGGATCATATTCAACATGCAACCTGGGGAGTTCAGCGGTTTAGTTCGAACGAAGGCAGGGTTTCACATTATGAAGGTCACCGGGAAAAAAGAGGGACAGGTCACTCCCTATGAGGAGGTGATGGAGAAGGTAAAGGATCAGTATATTGAAGAGGAGTCTCAGAGGCGATTCAAGGGTTGGCTCCAAAAGGTTAAGGCGGAATCCTTCATCGATTTAAAACCATAGCTCAACCGGAAAGGCCAAATACCCCTCGGTAGTGAACCTCACCGAATCGGACGTCTCAAGGGTGGTTACGTTTCGAGGAAACCGGCAGGCATGTCCTTACCCATCATCGGCATCACCATGGGCGATCCCGTTGGAATCGGCCCGGAAATTATAGTCAAGGCCTTGGCCCAAAAAGAGGTGTCGGCCCGGTGTAGGCCGTTGGTCTTCGGCGATGTTAATGTGCTAAGGGAGGCCATCAAGCTACTCAGCTCTCCGTGCGATATCAACCCAGTTGGAACGGCTGACGAGATAAGGGGAATCCCGGGAATAATTGATATTATCGAACTCAGCCATATCGATCTCAACGGATTTCGATTTGGAACTCCCCAAAAACCCTATGCGGCTCACATCATTCGCTATCTCGAAACGGCTCTCTCCTTCGCACTGGAAGGAAGAATCGGGGGGATGACGACATGCCCCATCAATAAGGGGTTCCTCAATGCTGCGGGATATCCCTTCACCGGACATACTGAGTTTCTGGCCCAGCGAACCCACAGTCCTCGAACGGTCATGATGCTGGTGTCACCAGGGCTGAAAGTAGCCCTGGTGACAACCCATTGCGCCCTCAAAGATGTCCCCCGTTTGATCACCCGCCAAGGGATTGTGGATACCATAAGGATCACACACCACGCCTTAAGGAACTCCTTCGGGATACCAAACCCGAAGCTGGCCGTGGCCTCCCTTAACCCCCATGCTGGGGAGGATGGGTTGTTCGGCCATGAGGAGAAGGCCGTTATCGTTCCAGCCATCGATGAGTGCAGGAGGGCGGGCTTGAGCGTCGAGGGGCCATTGGCCAGTGACTCCCTCTTCCATTTCGCCACGGGAGGGTCATACGATGCCGTGATCTGTATGTATCACGATCAAGGCCTGATCCCCATCAAGTTGACGGGCTTCAAGAAGGCTGTCAATCTGACCCTGGGGTTGCATATCATCAGGACATCCGTCGACCACGGCACGGCCTATGACATAGCGGGAAGAGGAGAGGCCGATCCTTCGAGCCTTATCGAGGCTGTCATCCTCGCGAGCGAGATGGCGCGGGGGAAGGGAAAGAATATTGACAAGGCCGCGTAATTCGGCTATGAGAGTATTGTGAAAATAATCTCAAAAGGAGGCCAAGGTGAAGATTGTGGTATGCATTAAACAAGTCCCCGATACGACCGACGTAAGGATCGATCCGGAGACCCGAACTCTCGTTCGGGAAGGGGTCGAGAGTATTACCAACCCCTTCGATGAATACGCGGTCGAGGAGGCCCTTCTGATAAAGGAGAAATATGGGGGGGAAGTTCACGTCATCACCATGGGTCCTCCCCAGGCTATTGAGGTGCTCAAGAATGCCTTGGCCGTAGGGGCAGACCACGTCTATCTCCTGTCGGACAAGGCCTTTGCAGGATCCGATACGTGGGCAACAGCTTATACCCTTGCCCATGCCGTTGAGAAAATCGGCCACGTGGATTTGGTGATCTGCGGAAAACAGGCAATCGATGGGGACACGGCCCAGGTCGGACCGGGAGTTGCCACTCAATTAAGCATACCTCAATTGACCTATGTGTCAAAGGTCCGAGAGGCCAACCTTGAAAACAAGAGGATTGTGGTGGAGAGAATGCTGGAGGACGGGAAGGAGATCGCCGAATCCTCTCTTCCTGCCCTCATAACCGTAGTTAAGGATATCAATGAACCCCGCCTTCCCTCGCTCCTTGGCATTAAGAAGGCAGCCAAGGCCGAAATACCAACCTTGACCGCCTCGGATTTGGCCGTGGATAAATCAAAGTGCGGTCTGGAGGGTTCCCCAACCGAGGTTGTCCGAGTCTTCACGCCTGAACCAAGGGGAGACGGAGAGGTTTTGAAGGGGGAACTGAACGAGACCATTCCTCTCTTAGCTGAGAAACTGATGGAGGCGAAGGTAATCAAATAGGGAGGAGCAGATGGCCAGATTATTGATCGATGAAGAGGCCTGTACCGGGTGTGGTGCCTGCGTGGAGGAATGCCCCTTTGGAGCCCTGGAGATGAAGGGCGATATGGTAATGGTCAACGAGAAGTGCACCTTTTGCGGCGCCTGCATTGACGTCTGTCCAGTCGAAGCCCTCTCGTTGGAAAAGGAGGCAAAAGAGGCCGAAGGTATCGATATAAGCGAGTATAAAGACGTCTGGGTATTCATCGAACACAAGGGCGAAAAAATCGCCAACGTGAGCTTGGAGCTCCTCGGGGAGGGGAAAAAACTGGCCAACGCGTTAGGTTGCAAGTTGTGTGGAATGCTCATGGGCGATGGAGTGGACCACTGTGCTCAAGAAGCCATAAAGTATGGGGCAGATATGGTGTATCTAACGGAAAGCCCCGTTTTGAATGAATATAGAACGGACTCCTATGCGGCGGGGGCCGTCCTTTTGATCAAGAAATACAAACCCGACATCGTGATCTTCGGGGCCACCACGCAGGGACGGGACTTCGCGGGAACCGTGGCCACCACGATATATACGGGATTGACGGCGGATTGTACGGGACTCGATATCGATTCCGAGACCAAATTGCTGAAACAAACTCGTCCCGCCTTCGGCGGCAATATCATGGCCACCATACTCTGCCAGAAGCGTAGGCCCCAGATGGCCACGGTGCGACCAAAGGTCTTCGCCATGCCGGAAAGGGACGACTCCAGGACGGGTGAGATCGTTCGGGAACAGTTACCCATGAGCGAGGATCAAGTGAGGACTAAGATTTTGGACTTCTCTCAGGTGGCCGAAACGGTAAACCTCGTGGATGCGGAGATCATCGTCTCCGGCGGAAGAGGACTGGGAGGCCCTGAGAACTTCGCGGTTATCCGTGAGCTAGCAAATGTACTGGGAGGTGCGGTGGGTGCATCCCGTGCGGCGGTGGATGCCGGATGGATGCCCTACGAACACCAAGTCGGCCAGACGGGTCGAACCGTGAGGCCCAAGATCTACATCGCCTGCGGGATCTCTGGGGCAATCCAACACCAGGCGGGGATGAAGACCTCGGACATCATCGTCGCCATTAATAAGGACCCAGAGGCTCCCATTTTTAAGATCGCCACCTACGGTATCGTGGCTGACCTGTTCCAGGCTGTCCCCATGTTGATCCAGGAATTTAAGAAGCGCCTGGGCAAGTAGAGCTATTTCTGCTGGAGCCTCCCAGGTTTCCCTCCAAATTATCCAGTTCCTGAATGAACCACTACACAAGATTGGAGGGGAAAAAACTATCATTTTCCATAACCCAGTTACCTCACACAAAGAATACAAGTAAAAGAAAATCCTTGATCTTTTGGATTTCTTCGATCATAATTGTCTCTGAATGGATTAAGAAAGAACAGGGGAACATATGATTGTTGAATGCGAAATCTGTCAGACCAAATACAACATAGAGGATTCGAGGATTACGCCCCAAGGGGTGAGGGTTCGGTGCTCAAAGTGCAAACATGTCTTTTCCGTTATGCCCCCGTCACCTTCTCCGCCTTCCCCACCCCCACCCCCTCCTAAACCAGCCGGGGAAGATTTCCTCCAAGATTTCGAATCATTTGAGAAATTTCACAAGGATTTGATGGACACACCCGGTATGGAGACGGAGTCCCCCAAGGACGAGGAAGGCCTCTTTGAGAGGGGGGAATTTGACCAGATTTTCCAGGAAACGGCCCAGGCACCTCCTGCGGAGGCTCCGGGCCCTGCAGAACTCCCCACCGAGGAATGGCCGGGTTCGTTTCCTGACGAGCAGAAAGGGAAGGAATTCATGGAGGGGGATATGGAAACCCCCACCTTCGACATGAGCGGTTTAGAGGAGGGTTTACAGGAGAGGGAATACCCGGAACGGCCGGAGAGAACCCGCGCGAAGAGGAAGACATCCTGGTCCTTCGTGGTGATCGGGATCCTCATCATCCTTGCCATGGGAGGATACTACCTCTGGAGCGAGAGAGGGGTGAAATTCAACATCCCTTGGGATATTCCCTCCGTCTTCAGCGCCATCCCGCAAAGGGTGCAATCCTTGGTAGATAGTATCCGGGGTATAGAGAGGGGAAGCCTGAGCTTCTCCGATCTGGAGGGCTATAAGGATACTATCGGTAAGGTCCCCGTCTTCGTGATAACGGGCAAGGTACTAAACGATACGAACAAAACCAAGAAGCACGTGAGGATCAAGGCCATTCTGTTAGATAACGAGAACAAGGTATTGGATGAGAAGGAGACCCTGTGCGGCAGCTCCTTTACCAAGGAGGGCCTCAGGAAACTTCCCCCTCGTTTCGTAAGGAGTAACTTCAGGATCCGGCCGATGCCGAACCAGATGCGGGTGTCCCCCCGCGCAAGCACCCCCTTTGTCGTGATCTTCCCTAATATGCCCCCTGATGCAAATGAGTTTCAAGTAGAAATCGTTGACGCTCCAAATGCTTAGTGCTTCGATTCGCAAATACAGTAACGTATTACAATTATTTACCACGTTGAAATTGCTCACTCAGCACTAAGTCCTGAGTGAGTGAATTCGTAATCGAATTCATGAATCGAAGGACTTAGATGCCCATTCCGACCATGTTTGGTCCCTCTATACCCGCGGCAGCAGACCTCGAGCCCTCCATGCCATCATTACTTGTTTTAGCCATCATCCCATTGACCCCGGGTCCTCGGGACCATTTCCACGGATCAAGAAAGGCCCTGGGGCTCTCGCGGTGCAATCATATCTCCAAGGAGATGAATCGATGGATGTACAAGGAAAAACCGTCCTGATTTTGGGGGGAGCTGGAGAAGTAGGATTGGAAGTTTGCCGCCTCATTCTTATGGAGGCGCCCAAGAGGCTGATCGTCGCATCCTCGAGGAGGGAGACCGGCGAGGCTGCATCGGCCAAGCTTCGGATCCAATTCCCGGAGATGGCATCCGAGATCCACCCCGCCTTCGGAAATATCTTCGTCAGGGCTGATCTAAAGGATACGAGAAAGAACGAGATCCTCTCCGACGCCGCCTATCAAAAGCTGATCATCGGGGATATTCTGAGCGAATTGAGTGAGGAGATCATCTCCTCCAGCTTTCTCTACCAACTGTTCCAGCAACATCGGCCCGACATCGTGGTGGATTGCATCAATACGGCCACCGCCTTCGCCTATCAGGACATCTACCGAAGTGCTCACGAGGTAAGCGACTTGCTGGCCTCCTCCGATGATATCAGCGAGGTTAAAGATGCAACTCGAAGGCTATTGCTTACCCTCTATATCCCACAGCTTTTGAGACATATCCAAATCCTCCATGAATCCATGAGGCGCGTTGGCACCTCCATGTATGTGAAAGTGGGCACGACTGGTACAGGAGGCATGGGCTTAAATATCCCATACACCCACGGTGAGGAGAAACCCTCTCGCGTCTTGATGTCGAAATCGGCCCTGGGAGGGGCACATTCCATGTTGCTCTTTCTCATGGCAAGAACTCCCGATGGTCCAATAGTCAAGGAGGTCAAACCAGCAGCAGTCATCGGCTGGAAAAGCATCGGTTGCGGACCCGTACTCAAGGGGGGGGGCACCATTCCCCTGTTCGATTGCCAACCTGAGGCGGGATGCCAACTGAACCCGGGCGAGGTCTTTGAATTCGCAAAACTGGAAAAGGGCGTTGCCTTGGAGGGAAGGAACCTTGAATCGGTCTATATCGACACCGGTGAGAATGGGGTCTTCTCCTTGGAGGAATTCAAAGCCATCACTACCATTGGCCAAATGGAATTCCTCACCCCTGAGGAGATTGCCCGTGCAGTCCTCTCCGAGATAAGGGGGGGAAATACCGCTAAGGACATCATCGATGCATTGGACGGGGCAATCATGGGCCCCACCTATCGAGCCGGCTTTTTGCGAAGGCTCGCCATAGAGCAGATGGAACGCCTTCAACGCAGCACTGCCAAGGAAGGGGTAGCCTTCGAGATACTCGGTCCGCCGCGGCTATCGAAGCTCTTGTTTGAAATTCACCTCTTGCACAAGGAATTCCATACCATGGAAAACCTGCTGAATGTCGATGCGAAAAAAATCTCCCAAACCCTTTTGAGGCGGATAGAGATGGATCAGGCCGAGCGGGTGGAGATGATTTCCGTTGGGATCCCTATTCTCCTGCCCGATGGGAGAACGCTGTTACTCTCCTCCCAAAAGTCTCCCGAAAAAGGTTGGGAGAGGCAGAACTGGGCGATAACTCCTCACTCCATCGATCAGTGGGCGGAGCAGGCGTGGGTGGATCTGAGGCCCAAGAATATGGAGCGGTGGCGGGACCGGTTTAGGGAAATCCTTCGGCAGGATAAGGAGGCATCGGGAACGACCAGCTCGCTCTTCGATCGCGGTCAGGGTTTCTGGAAAAGGACCGAGGGTGGGGAACTGGTCATTGACCCCGGAGAGGTTGCCGGTTGGATTCTCACCTACGAGGAAAAGGGCAAGCGGATAAAGGATTAGGGCTCATCCATCGGCTCTTTGCAGGAGAATACCACCACCCCTTCGCTCACTGTTCGTGCCCGTGTCTTTCGTGCTCGTGATTCGTGACTCGTTATTATAATTTTTGGCATTTGACATTCGAGCTTTGACTTTTTTTGCCTCAAGCCTCCAGCCTTGACCTTCTCCTTAACCTCACCCTTAGCCTTAGCCTCTCTCCTTTGCATTTGATATTTCCCTTACCTCCAACCGTTTCCTTGAAGTCTCGAAAAAACTTGCTCCTCGCCACTCAAACATATTTTTCCGACTGCAGCACTGAATAATGTTCCCTCCGGGGAACCCGGTCAACGACCCATTCCAGGATTGCAGCCTGCTCACCCTCGAAGGGTGCCCCACTGCTCCCGCGAGTCGCTCATCAACGCTGGTGTTCTCCTTAGATCCCGGAAATTCAAGGATCCAATCCCTTGAAAAATAAGGTACTTCATGATAGAAGAACTTACTATGAAACTCCGAGTGGGCGCTAATTGGGATATCGCTTTCCTTGATGCGGTGCGGGGGACATCGGTGGATGCCCTCTTTGGGAAGCTTCCATTCGATGTTGTGGGGGGAGCGAGACCCGGGTTTGTCCTGCCCCAAGTGAATCGAAATGACGTGAGACAATACATACAAGCGTGTCACGAGAGGGGTTTGGAGTTCAGCTATCTGTTAAACGCCCCGTGTCTCGGAAATCTTCAGTACTCCAAAAGAGGCTATGGACAACTGGTGGATCTTCTGGAATGGATCGACGAAGCCGGCACGGATTCGGTAACCGTTGGCATGCCGTACCTCGTCGACCTCGTGAGGAAACGTTTCCCTCGGCTCAAGATCAAGATTTCCACCACGGCCCGGGTCAATACCGTCAGGAAGGCCCTTCAATACGAAGCTATGGGGGCCGAGGAGATCATCATCGATGAGCACGTCAATCGTGAGTTCAAAACCCTAGGGGCGATCAGAAAGGCAGTGAGGTGCAACCTGGAGCTGATCGTCAATAATATCTGTCTATGGCAGTGTCCATATAATTACGAACATGTTAACCACGATGGCCATGCCTCAAGGGAAGGTGAGGACGAGTACTGCTATTTACAGTATCCAGGGTATCTCTGCCTGTACAGGAAATTGACCGAACCGGTGGAGCTCCTTAAATCGCCCTGGATTAGACCAGAGGATATCTCTCATTACGAGGATATAGGCTACGATCATTTCAAGATTACGGAACGGTTTAAACGCACCCCCCTCCTTCTCGAACACGTGAGGGCCTACGAAAGGCGGCGTCACGACGGAAACCTCTTGGATCTGTTCACCCTTCCGAGAAAGGGAGCTTTCACGCCCGTCCATTTGGAGTACTTCATCAAACCCGAACACGTGAACATTATGAAGGTCTCCGAATTGAGGAAGGTCTTCGACCTGGAGGTCAGGGAACTCATCCACCTGGACAACAGCAAACTGGATGGCTTCATTGAACATTTCAAGACAAATGACTGCAATCAAACCCCGTGCTCGGACTGTGGATATTGTGAAACGGTCTTCGAGAGGGCCGCGGTGGTAAAGCATGAGGAGCTAAGGAGGGCGGCCCAAAGGGTGAGGGACTTCTCTGAAAAGCTCACTTCAGGGGAGATTTTTGAAATCCCCAAATCCCACGTGATGTTTCGTATTCCCTTTTTCAAATCCTTGCTCAAACGTCTCCTCACGTGGCGTCTCGAGAGAGAACAAGACATCGATTGAGCGCAATCAGGCGATATGAGATTCCTGCTGGTTGACCCACCTCATAAGATCTGGACGATTCTTCGGGCCTGGGTTCCCTCCCCTGGATCTGTCCAGTTACTGGCCTACCTGGAAAGGGAACAATTCGACATCGACTATATGGATTGCACCCTTAACGAAAACCCCTGGGGAGATCTGGAGGAGAAAATCCGAAGGGAAGAACCCGAGGTGGTCGGCATCTCCGTGAGTTGCACGGCTTTCATCTATGATGGGATGAATGCGGCAAACCTCATTAAGGCCGTCAACCCTCATTCGATCATCATCATGGGCGGAGAGCATCCATCCTTCATGGCGGAGGAAACCCTCAGGGATTGCCCCGCCGTGGATTACATCTGCGTCGGAGAGGGGGAGGTGACCCTGGCGGAATTCCTCAGGGCCCTTGAGAAGAAGGACGATCTCTCCGAGGTCCTGGGCCTTGCCTATCTCAATGGAGACGGAGAATTCGTCTATACCGGGGATCGCCCCTTCATAGAGGATCTCGATACCCTTCCAATGCCCGCTTACCACCTCGCTAAAATGGAGCATCCCTACGTGAACCTCCCATCCGAAGGCCCCAGGGGGTTCGTGGTCAATTTTGGGCGCGGATGTCCCTGGGATTGTATCTTCTGTTCGGAATCGGCCTTTTACAAGAAGACCTGGAGGAGCCGCAGCCCAAAGCTCATCGCCGATGAACTCGAGCTCCTTAAGGAGAACTATAACCGGGATATCTTCTACGTGGGCGACAATACCTTTAACGTAACGAGGGACCATGGCATTGGGTTCATCGAGGAGATGCTCAAGCGAAAGACGAATCAACACTTCTGGCTTCAATCACGGGCCGATCTTATTATCAGGGATGAGGATCTTCTGGACGGTTTTAGGGACGCAGGGGTCTATCAGTTTATGATGGGGCTCGAGTACCATAAGGACTCCGTTCTCGCGGATATCCGAAAGCGGCATTCGACGGAGCAAGCCCGTAAAGCCATGGAGCTCCTCAAGAAACATAAGCTGATGGTCATGGCGACCCTGCTCATCGGTCACTGGGAGGAGACGGAGGAGGATCGGAACGATTTCTTGAAATTCTTCGGGAAATACGTGGATCACTTCGGCCTGAACCTCATTACCCCCCTGCCAGGAACCCCCCTCTTCTATGAAATGAAGGACAAGGGAAGAATTCGGGACTGGGATTACCGTAATTTCGACTACCTTCACGCCGTTATGGCGACCAGAGAGGCGGATACCTTGGAGCAGGTGAACCTCATCTACAAGGATATCATGAGGCGCTACTACTGGCGACCGAGGGAATTGTTGAAATTACTCTCCCCCAATCCAATTCTGCGCCGCCACCACCGGTATTACATCACCAAGGTGGCTTTTAATATCATGATGCACGAAATCTTCGGAACCCCCATGTGGGTACAATCCAACTACCAGGAATATAAGGATTACTTGGTGGAAAGGGAAGATGCCTTGCCCGAGGAATTATTGGCCTTGGCCAGGTAACCAAACCATCCCCTTGGAGGGGGCGGAATGGGGAAAACCTATGGCTGAGGAATTTTCCATTTTTCCCCCGAAACGTGGGGGGAGGAGGAGGTGTTACTATGAAGGGGAAAAACGGGATGGGAGCCTTAATACCTTGCTTGATACTCGTTTGCCTCAGTTGGGCCACTCCTGGTTATCCCGCTGGGAAATCCCCGTATAAGATCGGGGTAAACCTCGAGCTGACCGGCCCGTGGGCGGAGGTGGCCAAGACCGTGAAAAAGGCCATGGTCATGGAGGTGGAGAGGATCAACGCCGAGGGCGGGATTGACGGCCATCCCCTTGAGCTGATCATCGAGGATAATGGATTCGATCTGGGGAGGGTCGCGGCCAACATCACCAAGTTCTCCAAGAACGAGGAAATCATATTAGTAGTCGGTCCCTTTGAGGACAACCTCCAAGCCACCTCGAGGGCAATTGCCGAGAGGGAGGAGATAACCAACATCATCATCTGTCCATCAAACCCCATGTTGCGAGCCCTGAAGCAGCGGTGGTCCTTCAACATCGCCCACAATGACATCATCGTCTCCCAAAGGCTGGTGGAACTCTGTTCAGCACGGGGTTACAGAAAAGTCCTCGTTTTCCACGCCGCACACCCCCTGGCCCAGAGCCTGGCCGAGTATTTCAAACGCTTCGGGGAGGAAAAGGGAATACGGGCCATCATCTCCAAGGAGACCCATAAGCCCACGGACATCGACATGACCCCACAGCTCATCAAGCTCAAGCCAATCATTGAAAGGGAAAAGGTGGACGCCTTTTACGCCTCTACTGCCGGACCTCCGGGACCTATCATCTGCAAGAACCTACGAGCCCTGGGGATCAACATTCCCATCCTCGGAACCCACGCCTTCGGTTTCGGTTTTATCATTGAATTGGGCGGCGAGGCGATGGAAGGGGTGGAGTTCGCTGCCGGAAAGACCGTGGTTCCCTATCAGCTCGACGAGGATGACCTGGTTCGACCCATCGTCATCGATTTGGACAAGCGGATGAAGGCCCGCTACGGAGTGGGGGTTGATCAGGTTGCCGGTCATGCTAACGACACCGCCTTACTTATCGCTGATGCCCTGAAGCGGTGCCAGGGCAACCCAACCCGGGCTCGGTTCAGGGATGCCTTTGAGAACACGAAGGCGCTTAAAGGGAGCATGGGGATCTACAGCTACGGCCCGGCCGACCACGACGGCTTGACTAAGAGCGACCTAGTCTTCATACGGATTGAAGGAGGTAAATTCAAGCGGATCAAGTTCCCCGGCTTCGAATAAACGAGGCTCCATGACCCCTTGGGCTCATATCCCGCAGCTCGCTTTCTCCGGCATCACCATGGGGGCCATCTATGCCCTCGTGGGCCTGGGATTCGTTACCATCGCGAGGGCCTCCCAGATCATAAACTTCGCCCAGGGAGAGTTCGTCATGCTGGGGGGGATGATCACCTTCTTCCTCCTCAAGGGAGTTGGCCTGCCCTACCCTTTGGCGGCCCTGCTGGCAGTCTTACTCGTTGTCATAATTGGCTTTCTCGTCCATATCATGGTTGTGTATCCCCTGCGCAAGGCCTCCGTCCCCATCCTTCTCATCGCCACATTGGGGGCCTCCATATTCATTAGCAACACCACTGCCCTGGTTTTCGGGACGCTTCCCAAGGCGTTGCCCGCTTTTTGGGGAAATCAGCCCCTCCAGATACGGGGGGTCTTCGTCACTCCCCAGAGCCTCTTTGTCCTGGGCGCCACCTTCCTCCTGCTCATCTTCCTCTATCTCCTCTCCCACCGGACAGTAACGGGAAAGGCCATGGAGGCAAGCTCCACCGATCCCTTAGGTGCTGATTTATCGGGGATCTCGCGGAACCTGATGGCCTTTCTAGCCTTCGGGGTGAGCGCAGGCATGGGGGCCATCGCGGGGATTTTCATCACTCCCATATTCTACACCAGCTATCACGCGGGAACTCTCGTGGGCCTCAAGGGTTTTATCGCCGCCGTCTTGGGCGGGTGGGGAAAGAACAGCGGTGCAATCCTCGGCGGTCTCGTCTTGGGGATTGTCGAATCCTTGAGCGTGGCCTTTATTCCCTCGGGCTACAAGGATGCCGTGGCCTTCGTGATTTTATTGCTCATCTTAAACTTCAGGCCCAAGGGTATCTTGGGTTCACCCTTTATCGACAGCCGGCGATGGTAGATTCGAACCAACACGAGTTTAGGAAGAGGGATCTCCTCTACGTGTTGCCCCTGTGGCTCCTATCCTTGATCTTGCCCGATCCCCACCTCGATCTCCGCCAGGAGGCCAAGTTTAGGAAGAGGGATCTCTTCTATTCGGGGGCGTTGTTCCTGCTTCCCCTCGTCTGGCCCAGCCCCCATCTCCGCTATGTGATGATCTTAGCCGGGATCAACGCCATCTTAGCCCTCGGGCTCAGCCTCTTTCTCGGCTATACAGGACAAATCTCCCTGGGACACGCCGCCTTCTTCGGAACCGGTGCCTATACTACTGCAATCCTCACTACCCGCTATGGGTTCCCCCCCCTTGCGGGCTTTTGGGCGTCGGCTGCCGTTGCTGCTGCCCTAGCCTATTTCGTCGGGAGACCCATCCTCAAGTTGAAGGGGTACTTTTTGGCCTTGGCAACCCTGGGCTTCGGGGAGATTTTCTTGGTCGTCGTCAGGGAGGCACACGTTCTCACCGGTGGCGTCATCGGCATCTTCGGAATTCCCCTGTTCTCCCTTGCCGGGTTCTCCTTCGATACCTATCTCAAACAGTACTACCTGATCTGGGGGGTCCTCGTGGGGTTAGTCCTCTTCTCTAAGAACTTGATTCGCTCCAAGATAGGAAGGGCCTTTCTGGCCGTGGCAGCCAGTGAAGATGCCGCCTCTACCGTGGGGATTGAGGTAGCTCACATCAAGTTGGGGGCTTTTGTAGTCGGAGCAGCGTTTGCTGGATTTGCGGGGAGCCTTTTCGCCTACATCATGTCTACGGCTAATCCCGAGGCCTTCGGCCTGAACCTCTCCGTTCTCATTATTATGATGGTTATCCTGGGAGGGATGGGCAACCTCTACGGCCCCATAACTGCGGCCATCTTCCTCACGTGGCTGTTGGATATTCTCAGCACGTACCAGGAGTATAGCATGCCCATCTATGCACTGATCCTGATTCTCTTACTCATAACGTTCCCCGATGGCTTCGGGACCCGATTGAATATCAGGTTAATATACCTCATCAGCTACTGGGGGAGAAAGAAGAGGAGAGAGAGGGTGGATCTCTAATGTCATTTCTGTCCGTAGAGGAGATTGTCAAGAGCTACGACGGAGTCCTGGCCCTGAACCAGGTCTCGCTGGAAGTTCGAGAGGGAACCATCAAAGGGCTCATCGGCCCCAATGGAGCGGGCAAAACGACCCTGTTCCATCTGATCAGTGGAATCGAGAGACCCACTTCGGGGCA
>Ga0180438_10003846_pt1 | contig 22199 bp, 30 predicted proteins | sample SS_ome_12_FD_132455 | JGI IMG/M metagenome (GOLD analysis project Ga0180438, IMG submission 132455) | Hypersaline lake sediment archaeal communities from the Salton Sea, California, USA - SS_3_D_2 metaG | ecosystem: Environmental > Aquatic > Non-marine Saline and Alkaline > Hypersaline >...
AGACTCGGATAATGTCACTGAGTTAAAATACGAGATTGAGAACTACACAACTAACTCCGAAGCGTGGATACATGTTAAAATACCTCAGATAGATGCCTCCAGTAACACGGACCATATTTTCATGTACTGCAACAACACTGGGGCTTCATCAGGCGAGGACGGTGCAAACGTCTGGGATGCGGATTATGAAGGAGTATGGCATTGCTCAGAAGCTACTGGTGCAACCGTTGATGATAGCACCTCGAATAATAACGATGGAACCTATGAGGTTGACGATCCCACTCAAGTTAGCAATCTTGTTGATGGTTCATTAGAGTTTGACCGTGTTGACACTAAAATCAACGTTTACACTACAGGTGAACTTGTCTCAAGTAAAAATATCACGGTTGAGGTCTACCTGTCCATAGGGACAATAGGTGATGGCGGGGACACTTATCATACAATATACGGTCAGAGGGATATTGACACGGGAAGGTATTCCCATTTCTTCAGCGTAGTTGAGTCTGACGGTAAAATGCTTTATGACAACTACGAGCCTTCTGGGGGTAGTTTAAAATCTAATACAGCTTTAAACAACGATACAACGTATTATCTCGCCTTCACAAGAAGCGATGACACGGTTACATTCTACAGGGATGGGGTATCGGATGGTGGGGGAACCGGAGATGTTTCAGCACCAACAAACGCTATTGATGATACCTATTTCGGAGGCATGCACCCTGCGGGAGGTGCAAACCACTTTGTAATAAACGGCACAATAGGAGAGATACGGGTAAGCACAAAACCAAGAAGCGCGGACTGGATAAACGCCACTTACCTAACCCTCACGGATTCCTATATCACCTATAGTTCAAGTGAGTATAATCCACGGGAATACGACCTCTACATCCACGTCACAGACGAGGACTCCACAGACCTCCAGAACGCCACCGTAACCCTCTACGACAGCGCAGACGCGTTCTACCTGTTCGACTACACAAATAGCACCGGGTACGTGGTTAAAACAGCGGCTGACGCGGATAACTATACCATGATCGTCAGCCTCGAAGACTACGAAACCCACACCGAGATATTCGAGTTCGACAACACAGAGGACTTAACGGTGTCGGTGGAGCTTGCGGAGCAGGGTAAGAAGGGCTTCACGTTCGCAGCCGCGTTCATTGCCTTAATCATTTTTGTTCCTTTGCTGCTGCTGCGTAAAGGTTAGTGTATAATAAAATTAATATTGGTATAACAACCAATAAACTTTGATTGAAATGAGCTTGAACTTACAGGCTCCGCCACCAGAAGTTCTACAAATACCGAAACTCGTTGCGAACAACATGTTCCCCTTATACATGGCAGTTGTCGGCTTAACTTTAGTAGCGGGAAGCCTCATATTTCTCAACAAGAAGAAGAACATCCTGCCCTTACTCGTCATGGTAGGAAGCCTCCTGTTAACCCCTGCCACAGTAAGCGTGTACGCCGTGGATTGGGGCGACCCGCTGACAACCACGAACATTATGCTGTTCGGCTACTACAATCATTCAAGTTGGAACCTTTCATTAACAGTCACAGCGTTTGAAAACTACACGGATCAATCAAGCTACTACGATGGATGGGTGCGTGTTTGGCAGGATGTGGTTAACGACACTTACGCAGGAAACGATGTTTATGTGGATTGCAAGCTCCGTGTCAGGTCTGACGGATACATTATGGCGTGGCTTGACTCCACAGCACACGACCCAACGGACTGTGTTTACTGGGGAGGGGAACGTAAGACAGGAACCTACACGGGAGGACAGGTGATACCGGAAAACAGCACAACCCTGGCAAGGGCCATTGAAAGAGTGTTCTACGTCACGGGTGAAACCTACCCAGGACATGATGAAATATATTACTACGACTACAGCCAAACATCAGCTACAAAGCTTGTTTTCATCAACGCGCATCAAGAACATAACACCACGGACCTACACACGTATTTCCTGATACCCAGCGCGAATGTTGACAACATACATCAGGCATACGTCACAATAGGCGGGAACGGTAAAACACAGCTTAACGAGGATGAGCTGTTCCTTGACGGTAATGAGATACATGACGATGATGATCCGGCAGAGGACGAGTTCGGGTGGCTGCATTACAACGTGACTAGCTACCTCGCCCTCGACACGTCTCACTATGTCTACCTTAAACTGGGTAGTGACGATGTGGGGCTTAGCTGGACCATGTGCATCTGGTTGAGCTGATTAAATGAAACGCGCAGCCCTAACCCTGCTTCTGATACTAGGGTTGCTACTCCCCGCCTCTTACGCTGACACGCATATAATACAGACCTGGGGGGACATTGATGAGGAGTATGGCTTTGGAAACACCACCGCATTAGTCATATTCAACAACGGCTCCGGTGTTAACACCACGCTTCATAACGTCTGGGATGGGAATAACCGCTCAACAGCCGTGGGGGACCCTGATGGAACCGCTCAAACCCACACGGTCATATTCTATCTCTGGGGCGATTTCAACGAGTTCTACATCTGGGACTGCATTGATGAGGATAGTGTTGAGTCCGAGACGGAGGTTGTGAGTCTTGACAGCGATGAGATTATTCCCTGTCACGGCATAGACTTTGATGAGGATGAAGCAGACGAGGTTGAGGAGACCAATGCCACGCAGGTTGACACAACGAACGCGACTATAACGAACATCTGCCCGTGCGACAACTATGTTTTCGTTGGGCGTACTGAGTACGTTTTCCGCTGCTTCTACAAGGTGAATGTGACAACTTACACAGCTTACGAGTTGTCCATGAACTTCACGGATGATGCGGGGAATGTGTACGTTTTCGTTTATAATGCTTCTACGGGGCGCACCACGGTTACAAGCCCGAATGACGCTGTGTCGGGTGCTGGGCGTGGTTTGACAAGTTACTCGGGTAACGATTTGAAGATTGATTTTTACGTTATGTTTCATGAGCCCGTGGCGGACACTGTGAACACTTCGGTTTACCTTCGGGCTGAGACGAGTGACAGGGACACGGGCTGGGAGGACAGTGACTACGATTTTAGCATATACAATATTGGGGGTAAGACTACGGACACCTTCAGCGGAACAGCGGGGAGGTTGACAGGTGGCGAGGGGTTTGAGATATACGCAGGTGACACCAACACTAAAGTCTTAATCAGTAATGAAAACTTTGATGTAAGAAAGTGGCCGGGTGTACCGGGGTTCTCTATCTATGATGAGGAGATGCTTCTTGATGATTTAACCGAGTGGGATTTCTACTTCTATGAACGGGTGGAGGACGAGCACACCATTTTCCCGACTAACATAGTCCCCACAGGTTACTCAAGCATGAAAACCTTTAACTCAAGACCCTACGGTCTACGTTTCTACAGTTATGACCATGGAACGATTCCTGACAACCATGGTGAAAGGCAGTTCAGCAGGGCGATAACAGCGGCTAACGATGAGATGGTTAATGTCACCTTTTACGCTATGAACCCTTCAACAAGTAACTCCAGCGGCATGATAGGGGTGACTGATGAAAGCTGGATTGAAGGAGTAATAGGTGGAGGTAGTTTAGCTACAATAGACCATGCGGTTGTGTTTTTCTGGGGCGGAAACGGAAGCATAGGAATTTACAACGGGACAACAGAGATTTACCCCGCATCCTATGTGGGTGGAACATGGTATAATTACACGTTCTGGATTAACATGACCGCCCAGACATACGACTTCTACGTTGACGGGGTCTTAAATGAAACCGATGTTAATTTTTACTCGAATCAGACTACGAGTATAGAGTATATCCGATTTTCAAACAGTAATACGGCTCCAACAGGGTATGTTAATCACACACACTTCTTTATAGATGATTTATTCGTTGAAACAGACTTCGACGGGAACTATGGAGGATACGCTGAGGCTAAAACGGTGCACCGTAACCTTCAGCACTGGCACATGAGCTTTGATTGGGCGGTGGAGGATGTTGAGTTCGTGCAGGGGCCCTCGATAAATGACCAGAAACATGCTTACATAGAGACCTTTGAGGAGGAGGGGTACGTTATGCTGGGCTGGGATGTGTGTATCGACGGCACATGGCAGAATAACATACTCTACGCCAATGTAACAATTAAAGACGGGCTTATCCTGAAAAAGGATAGTAACTGGGTGCTATTCAACATAGACTGGTACAACTACACCACTAAGATAAGCTCCGAGACGTTGTACGGTTTGTTCGAGGGTTGGACGGGGATCAAGACTGATGAAGGAGGCAAGAACGTGATCGGCTGGCACTGGGACATCTGGTTCAACCTCAAAGACTACTCAACTTGGATTGGTGCCCGTCTTAACACCGAGTGGTACGGGATGAAGCGGAACTACCCGGGTTGGATGCCGTGGGTTTCAGACTGGAACCCTGCTGTAGGTGACAGATCTTACTCGGATGCGTTCACAAGGCTACGGAAGTCAGGTTCATCCACCATAGAGTCCGTGAAGGAGGTTGACCTTGTCAGGAGCTGGGTCTACGTTTACAGGACAAACGTCAGCACCTTCCACTACAAGATACAGAACATTGAGGGCGAAAGCTTCCAGACCGCCACAGAGATGCAGGGCGTAGACACCCCGCCCCTGATAGCAACCAAGACGCCTCAGACACCAGGAGGCTTCATGACAACAAGCCTTGGGGCAATATTCAAAAGAGTTATAGACCAGCTTTCAGCCTCTTTGACCTACGGCTTAATGAGCCTGTGGGGGTACTTCGCAGGGTTCCTTAACACCCTAGCAGCCTGGGCAGGTGCACCCGACTTTTTCACAAACCTGTTCACATGGATCAGCAGCTTCGCTACGTGGATGGGAACAGCTATGGGCTGGGCATTAACATATTTTGCGGACATTTTCACGTTCAGCGGCATAGTTATGAGCCGCTACCTGTCCACGGTTGGGACGGTGCTGACGCAGTGGGGCAGCATGTTCACCGTGGCAATAGACCTGTTCGGCAACGCCTACACAAGCGGGCTGAACCTGTGGACTGACCTCGGAGGCATCCACTGGCTCCGGCTGGCAGCTATCATGTACCCTGTTTACCTGCTTTACCTGTGGGAGCAGCGGGGCATAGACGCCGTGATCAATAATATTCGTTTCATCATGGAGGGCGTGCAGTTCTTCATAGGCTTGTTCCTGGCGGTGGCGCAGTTCGCGATTAACCTGGTGGTTGCGGTGATTGACAGTATTCCGGTGATTGAATGAGGGATGTTGTTTTAAGGGCGGTTATGATGTGCCTCGCGGTGCTGTTCGTCCTGTTGATTGTTTTGGAGATGAACGGTTTGCTGGGAGGGGAGTGGACCACGGTGGCGCAGTACGTTGCGCCTGTTGGGGTGGCTTTAATGATTTTCGGGTTGGCTGCGGCTTACCTCGGGGAGCTGATATGATGAACAGGGATTACCAGGCTGGTTTAATTGTTATGATATGCGGTATACTGGGCGTGATTGTTGCGTACATATTGTACGAGCTTGACGCGCGGGGCATACTGGTTGACGAGCTTACAACGGGGACTATAACGGCGGCAGATGTGATGGCAGTGACGATTATTGTTTTCCTGCTGGCGGGGCTTGTGATGGGGGCGAGGCGATGACCTACAGGTACGCGCGTCAGAACCAGTACAAGCGTCACGCTAAGAAGCTGGCGAAGGTTGATGATGGCTTGAAGGAGAACAACCATGTGCCCCGGGTGGTGCCCGTTGACAAGTACCTGAGTTTATTACCAATTCACCAAAAGGAGACTCAGTTCTTCATAGTGTTCCCGCCCCACGCGATAAGCCATGAGGACGCTGAGCGCATGGCGTTGCTGGGCTGGAAGGCTTTGATGGAGGAAACTTGATGGGTTTGGATGAGTGGCTTGAGCGGCTGTTCGGAAGGTTCCAGAAACGTGAGGAACTGGAGGTTCCGACGGAGTGGAGCCACGACCTCGTGCCCGAGTCGATAAGAAGGGAGCTGGACCCGGGGCAGATGCCCACCCTGAAGATTGAGTACGTTAACAAGTACAGGGTCCCCGGCTTGCTGCTGGCTAAAAGGTTCATCGCCTTGGCGTTGATGTTCTTCAACATCGGGCTCGCGGTGAGCACTATGATTGTGGGTGTGTTCCAGAATTTTTTGATGGTGGGGTTCTTCTGGGTTAACGCGTACCTGCTTCTCGACTACCTGTGGAAAACACGGAGAAATGCATGATGGATTTTGACAGCGTAGTTGTTGAGCTGCTGGGCTACATACCCACATTCGGCAAGCCGTTGATCAAGCTTTACACGGAGAACACGGTTTTCATGAGGTTCTTCAAGTACGGGTTCTGGATAGCCGTGCAGTTCTGGCTGTTGAGGGCCCCTATGGTTTGGCTGATAGTTGGCAGGATACCGGGGAACATTAACCTGCTTATCCACACGGTGCCGAGTTATCTTGTCGCGGACTTTGTGGTGGGGCTGATTCTTGCGGTTGCGGGGTTCCTTGTATCTGAGGGGTGGATCTGGCGTGGATCTTCTTAACCTGTTTTACGGTAAGGGGTTGGAGGCTGGGCTTCCTTGGTGGGCGGTGTCCCCTTCACCGTTCACATTGGCGCAGTGGGTAGTACTCAGCTTAATTGGTGTTCACTATATTCGGCACGGGAGTTTCTTTAACAGGTTGTGGAAGAGCATACTCGTTTTAGGGATGGTGGTGCTTTCAAGCGATGCCATATGGGTTTTCTTGAGTTTGATACGGTGGGGAAGCCTCCACCCACCAGCCATCCCGCAGCTCATATACGCGTTGCTCAGGGATGTCGGGGGCACGCTGTTCTGCGTGTATGAGTACGGGAACAGGTGGCAGATGTTTGACCCTCTGCCAGACAGGGATGCAGATGCATTCATGCTTCTTAACATGGTTTTCATAGTTGTCTGGTTTCTTGGTGCCTCTAACCCGGCTTACACGGACTGGACTTACGCAATTATAAACGGTTATAGTTGGGGTACGGTCTGGAGCACGTTTTTCACAAGCCACATAGTCGGGCGAATGTTTACTGGTTTAATTTATGGGAGTGTACTTGATGCGTTTTAGTGTTTGTGCGCCTAACTGGAATGAAATGCCCCACCTGCGGGACATGTTTCTGGAGTCTCTTTCACAGCAGACTTTCAAGGGGTTCGAAGTGATCATTGTTGACGGGGGAAGCGATGACGGCTGGCTTGACGCTGTTCATGGTTATGAGCTCCGCTTGAACATACGGTGGGTAGTGGACCGCAGAAAGAATATAGGGTACATACGGAACGTGGCTGCGAAACATGCAGTGGGCGATATTATGCTTCAAACAAGCACGGACATAGCGTTCGAGCCTGACCTTCTTGAAAGGCTGGACCGTGAGTTCCGGATGCGCCCGGACCTTGTTGCTCTAGGAGGGAAAACCGTGCCGGTGGGCCGTGGAGCTGGTGCCCTGAGTAAGCTGGCTTATTTTGGGTTCGACAGTTTACGGGGCTTCTTCACTTCGCGTTTCTTGCCCTTGAAGTGGAGGAAGTTCAGGCCCGCCGGCAACTTCCTTGCGATGTACCGAAGCCTGTTCTGGGAGCTGGGCGGTTACCCGGAGGTGCGTATCAACGAGGATGGGCTGTTCGGGTACAGCGTGGATGACTACGTCAGGGAGACGGGTTTGAGGGCTAGCTTCAGTTTAAGTTATGGTGTGAAGCATAATGTGAAGCGGTGGGAGAAGAGTGGCTTGAAGGGTTTGCTGTTCTACATGTACGTGCTGGCTAACTTCTTCCCGGTGCTTGAGCCTGTGTTGAAGCCTTTGGAGGAGAAGCGGGCGGAGCAGTTCAGCACGAGAAGCGACCTGGTGGTTGAAGCTGAGTAGAACAAAAACAGGTTTTTTACTAGTTCTAAGCTGTGTTATAATGGTTTCTCTAGCAGTTTTATCTTTTCATGGAAACAGAGCGGAAATAGAGAGGGCTCTCAATGACCCTTACAATTCGCTTGGGTTAGTGCTTGTCATTATTGGCGTGTTTGGGTTAAGGCATTTAGTTAAAATTGACTATATATGGGGTAAAAAAGCTGAATAACCTCCTTTACAGGCTGTTCCTCACGTTCACGATATGGACGCCGATATGGGCGTGGTTCATCTACCAGACGCCGTTGAAGGGGTGGAAGTGGTACCTGTCAACGGTGCCCATATACGCGCTGACTGTTTACGCCGCGTACAACCCGGCGCGGATTCAGGGTTTAACGAACTGGCTGCACTACTACGGGTTCTACCTCTTACTGTACATCCTGCTGGTTGGTTACAGGAAGGGGTGGACGGACTTCAACAGGGTGCTGGGTATGGGCTTGTTCATCACGTTCATAGCGGGGGAGCTTTGGGAGGTACCTATTTTTATTTATGATGCGTTGGGGAAGCTGGGGGTTTTGAATAACCAGTGGAGCGGCAGCGTGTTCAACTACCCGTGGTTCGAGAGTCATGTGCGGAGGCTGTACACTCTGGGCTCGGCTATATTATTCATCAAAACGGCTAACGTGAACGGCAGACTGATATTGAGTATAATGGCTTTGACGGTTGTTACAAGCTTCGTGACGCTGGCGCCGTTCATGTTCCAGTACCCAAGCGAGCTCTTATTAGGTTTCAGCACGTCGGCAAGGGTTTTCAGCCTCGCCCTCTGCGGGTACGGGCTTTACGAGGCGGTGTTGCATGAGTAAGTGGAGGTTCATTGATGAGGTGGGTGCGCCGTTTAACTGGTGGGCGCATCAGGATTACATGCGCTTCGCCGTGCTGATGGTGGTATTATTCGCCACTTTCATGTGGGCGTGGCAGGGTTTCGACTCAGGAGTCGGTGAATACGGCACCAGCATGCACTGGAGCGTGTTCACAATATACGGCCTCGCGTTCTGCTTCGTAAGCCACCGCCTTGAAAACCGGGGAATAACGGGGAGCCAGAACATCGTGGCAAGCATTTCTGCGGTATTATTCAGCCTCGCGGTGTTCGAATGGTACTGGATGGCCGGCTACTACCTACTCCACGGCGAAAAGTGGATACTGCTTAACAACTTTGGGCATGTTTACCCTAACCTATTCTTAACGATTATCGGGGTCCCGTTCCTGTGGAAGCATGGGAAACTGGATAAGACGCGCACCTACATGCTACTTTTCGCAGTTACGGCGGGTTTGTTGTGGTACTACCAGGGGTTCCCGCAGACATGCTACCCCCAGATAGATGGGGCAGTCCTGTACATTGAGAATAATTCGGTGCACATGGTTAACGTGCTGGTGAAGGCACTGTTCACATGGGGCTTGGCGGGGCTCACCCGTGCATAGGACCCTGCTTTTACCCGGCATAATCTGGCTGCACTGTAAACTATTCTTATATATCTGGAAGCTAAGGGAATGTTAGGTGGAGGGTACACCAAATTCCTTATTGTCGTTTTGTAAGCGCCCTCCACCAATAATCTTAAATAGTAAACAAGTTTACATACATACGCTTACAAATGACAGAGAAAAAAACTGTTTTAATAAGAGTCAGCAGGGAAGTGTGGCAGCACCTGCGCCTGCTGAAGGAACAGCCAGGAGACAGCTTCGACAAGATACTGAAAAAGGAGCTGGGATTGAATGGCTGAGTACATGTCATGCCCAAGATGCGGGAACAGGTACCAGCGGGGCTACGGGCTCAGGTGCAACCAATGCGGCAAATTCATGCAGTGGGATGTAAAGCCATGATTTGCCCGAGATGCCACTCGGAGATGCGCCCCGTGCCGTTAAGGGACGGGCATGTGCTGGCGTGGCGGTGCAGCAACCCCCACTGCAGCTTCAAAGGAGGAAAACTAGGGTGAAGTGCATCGGAGACGCCACCAGAACCATCATAAACCTAACCGAGACCCAGCGCAACATAGTCAAACACCTGCAAACCAAACAGACGCACAGCGACTACGCACGCGACATATCAGACGCCACCGGATACCACCCCATAACCGTGTTCAGAAACCTGAAAACACTATGCAGCCTAGGCATCGTGGACAAATGCATACCAGCCAAACGAGGCAAACTCAGAGGCGCGCCAAGCCACAGGTACAGGCTCAACGGGGAGGTGAAAACATGAGTAAAGATATAGTAAAAACCGACATAGTAAGACCCCTCGTAACAGCCAAACAGGCAGCCCAGGAGTGGCAGCAGTTCGAGGAACTCAAGAAAGCATTACTCACGCCCCAGGACTACCAGCCCATACAGGGCACAAGGTACATGAAAAAGTCAGCCTTCCGCAAAATAGCAGTCTACTTCGGATTATCTGATGAGATAACCGAGCAGGAAAGAACCGACAGGGAGAACGGATCCTTCTTCTGGAGAATCGTGGTGAAAGCCACCGCACCCAACGGCAGAACCAACGTAGGCGTAGGCATGTGCGACAGCAAGGAGCGTAAATTCGCCCATGTGGAGCATGACGTGTACGCCACCGCGCACACACGCGCCAAGAACAGAGCCATCAGCGACATGATCGCAGGCGGGGCTGTCTCCGCGGAGGAGATGCAGCATAAACCCCGCAAACCACCCACAAGGGTAAACGGCAAAACGTTGAAGAACGGGAGGCTTATTGTTGAGTGAAGCCTTCAAAGAATTAGACCAGCTGTTCGTTAGAAAAGTGGGTTTTGAATTATGCACTTATGTTCCTATTGATGAAGTTAAAGAATGGCGTGGGAAGTGGGAACCCCACTTTAACAAACTTGAAACCGATTCAAACACACTCCGTAAACTCATGATGGACTACTATCAAGGAATCATAATCGAGCAAGAGGAATATTTACAGTTGAAGGGGAAGGCTGAGAAAACCGATAAACTAGAACAATCATATAAGAAAGTAAATGAATTATGGAGAAAAGATATTAACATAAAAATTGAACAGGGGAAACAATTACGGAAAGCCCAAGAACTAATGAAAGAATACCCTTCAACGTTTCACATTTACCCTTTTGATGATGTAGAACAAGAAGCAGTATTCATCTGTGAAGTTTCGAGTTTTGAAAAGAAAATGTTAGAGGTTCTCAGAGGCGATGCTAAGAAATGAGAGGATGGAGTTTTATAGGTAATTCAAGGAAAGCCCATTATTTCATTATTCCTGAAGGCAAAACAGGGGGATTAAGTCTCTGCAATAAATGGAGCCTATTCAAGGCAAGACCAGAGTTCCTTGAAGATAACAACCACTTTTCACCGAGTAACTGTGCACAATGCTCCCGTAAACGAGTAAAACTCGAAGGAGGCGATGAAACTGGTTAGAATTGAACGGGAACCAGTTTACTACTGTCAATACTGCGACTCTGTTTTCTTCAGTTTCATGAAGGCAGAAGCCCACGAAGAACATTGTAGTAAAAGACTTGAAAACAGAGGTGACCCCACTGACTGAGAACTGCCCATACGCCTTACTAGCCAGCGACTACTTCGAGTCCCTCCACAAATGCAGCCTACAGGAATACAGCCTCAACGTGCTGAACATGAAGGAAACCCGGTCAGATTTCGTCATCTGCCCCAAACGGTGCTACGGCAACAAGGATGTGTGGGCGGAGTGTGAAACGTATCGCGCTGGCAAGGCCCTTGGCTCGCCTGACCAGCCCGCGGAGAACGGGGGTGAGTGAAACTGGCTCCGCGGGTTATTATATTATATTATATTTATTAATAAATAATAAATATTAATAAATAATAAATTAAAACGGTGTTTTTATGGTTGGGAGACCAGTTAACCCGAAAGGGAGGGCGAGGCCCTACAGCTTCAGCGTCCCCGAGACAGAGCTGCATCAGATTCAGCAGCTTGAGGCGCACGCGGACAGGGAGGGAAACAGCCGAAGCGAGATGATACTCAAAGCCATCAAAGAGTACAACCACCGACATAAGGGCGAGAACAACCAGACCAGCCTCGAATCATACGGCGAAGGCGGCTCGGAGAGCCTGGCGGTCAGGGAGAACATGCTTTTCCATGAGCTGAAGCGCTTGGGGGAGCTGCGGTTTTCGGAGCTTCGTAAAAGGATGGCGGGGGATCTGGGTTACCGTGGGGCTGAGCTGGTGCATTTCTGTAACATGATGGCTGAGCGGTTGCAGGGTGAAGGGGTGAGGGTGTGGCGTTGATGCAGCGGACAAGCCTTGATGTGTACTTTAGAATTGTTCTGCCCAGCCTGTCAAGGCGTCAGCAGCAGGTTATGGACGTGTTCTTCGAATACCCTGACCGAAGCTTCACCAACGCCGAACTTGCGCGCGCATTAAAATTACCGATTAACTGCGTTACACCCAGAACCCTTGAGCTTCGTAAACATGGGCTTCTGCGTATATGCGGGCGCAGGGAGTGCAGCGTCACAAGGAACAACGCCAACGCTTTGGAGGTGGCTGAGTGAGAAGTATGTACTACTGCGCCAGGTGCGAGCGGAACCACCTCACACACAGCAACGTGGGAAGGAAACATGTTAAGTTCATGAAAACGGTGGCCCTTGAACAGTTCAACGGGGCTTGCTGCCGCTACATGCCCATAACCCAGCATGTGAACAGCCAGCATTGTATTTCTTGCGGGAGGTCTTGGTGTTAAACCGGGTGTTTCAAGTAATCCTCTCATGGGCTTTTTTCGTCGCGTTGTTCCCGTTGACGATGCTTTTCTTTATGGAGCATCTGGTGGATCAGCTGCACACTCGTAGGCAGAGGAGGAAGATGGAGTGATACGGTACATAATCTGCCGGGTGCTGCTGGAGCTGTTCTGGCACTTCGGAGTAATAAGCCCCTGGAACTACCATAAAAACCTAATCAAACTACAAATGCTCAGAAAGGGAGGGCGGATAAAGGCTGTCAACCTTGATTAAAGTCCTGCGCCGCGCCATGCAGTTGAAGGATCTGCTTGACCGGGAGTGTAACGAGCGCGGCAGATGGATGATGGTGAGGGTTAAACATGCCCGTTGACGTTGTTATCTGCAGCAAGGACCGTGAAGCCCTCTGCTGGGCGCAAATAGCACAAATACGCAAGAAGATACCCCACGGCAGAATCATAGTCGTGGACGGCTCAGAGCAGCCTTACGACCTTGATGGAGTTGTTCACCTGAGCATGCCCAACATCAAACTAGGGCCCGCAAGGAACATGGGGCTTGAACACGTGGAAACACCGGAGACCCTGGTGCTTGACGACGACCTCATATACGGACCCACATTCTACGCCACTCTAAGCAAACATCTCAACTCCTCAAAGGAGGTCGCAGCGGTATCCGGTATGGTGCAGTGGGGCTACCCCGACCACAAAACAATGATGAGGCTCCACAGCAACCCCCGGAGCATAGGCCACTCGGGAGGATGCGCCCTCTTCAAAACAGACATACTCAAGAAACTCGGAGGATACCACCCAGAGATGCACCGGGGAGAGGACTCGGAGCTATTCTACAGGCTCAGGAAACACGGGTACAAATGGTTACGGGTCCCCGAACCCGTGGGACATCCCTGCACAGTACGGCAGTACCTGACAAGGAACATGCATAACCCCGAAGGCATAATTGAGACCTGGAAAAGCGGAAGCGCACCCATAGCTGAGATACTCGCCAGAAGAACATTAAGGCCCTTAATCATGCCGTTCTACTACGCGTGGAAGGCAAGGGATGTGAAAGTTTACCCGCTTTACTTCGCCTCAAGTTTTATATATGCGTTCTACAGTTGGCACTACTTCCTGAACGGCTGGAGGCGATGGCTTGAGTGAACTCAAACATAAACTTTTGTCAGCCACCTACAAGCTCGGAGCACCCACGTGGCGCATATACCCCCGAACCATACAGTTTGACACCATGAACACCTGCAACCTTGACTGCGCGTACTGCAACGTCAAGGAAGGCGGAGCCTACAAACAGCCCAGAGGCGAGATGACGCCTGAAACATTCCATAAAACATTGGAACGTCTGCACCCATACCGCAGACTCGTTGAGTGGATCGCGCCCTTCATGAACGGGGAACCCTTGCTCGACAAACGGTTCACATACTGGTGCAACCAGCTTCAGAAACACCCTTACAGGGGCGTTGTTGACAGCAACGGCACGCTGCCCGATAAGGCGTGGAAGCTCCTGCATCCCTTTCTTCATGTTATCAGAATAAGCCTCAGCGCACACACACCAGAACTCTACAAAGAGATCCATGGCGCGGATAAGTTCGATGACGTCCTGCACACTTTAACGATTCTCAAAGAGAACGTTGAACCCCACCAGACCCTTTTCATAAACCACATGGTCTGCAAGCAAAACGAGGACAACCTGGACGAGTTCATTAAAAAATTCAGGAATTACACGATACAGGTGTTCCCGCTGCACAGCAGCCCACTACAGCAAAACAGCATCAACAACCTCAGCACACTAAACGAACCTTACAGAGTCATCGACGGCAAAGTCTGGCAGCGCATGTGGGCGAATTTGCGGAAGCCCTGTCAGTGCTGGGATATGCTTGGCATCGGGCTGAATGGTGAACTCATGCACTGCGTAGACTACCCCGCAGAGTATAACTACGGGAACATACATTCAACAAAGATAATTGACGCGTGGAGGCAGCGGAACGTTCAGGGACCCTACCACCCGCTGTGTTTGTCATGCAGCCTGAACCGTGCCCAGGTTTCTAACAAAGTCGGATTAAAGGAGGCAGAAACATGATGTTTCAATCTTTTGGATACGGAGTGAATAGCGTAGCATTATCTGAAGTAATAGCGTGTGAACGAGTTTTCAGTGACACAGGCTGCGAGATGCCTGAAACCTACGAGTACATGGAATACTATAAGAAACACAAACCCGTTACAATTCTTAACCCTGTAGTGCAAGGATGCACTAACTTAGAGGAGTTCTGTAGAAAAATCAATTTACCTCCTCTAATTCGTTATCGTAATTGTACTCACAAATGGAAGATTACGCCACTTGAAAGGTACATGAAGAAAAAAGCAGGAAAAGGCGTGCCATTCACAATCAACATCGGGTACGCTTATGATGAGAAACACCGTGCTAAAATCTTTGAAAGTGGACGCATAACCTACAGATACCCACTTGTAGAACAGAAAATAGATAGAAAACAATGTATCGAAATAATAAAAGAGGCAGGCCTCGAAATCCCAGTTAAATCTGGCTGCTGGTTCTGCCCATTTCAACATAAATCTGAATGGTATAAACTGATGAAAAAACACCCTAAACTGTTCTGGAAGGCAGTAGAGATCGATGAGATGAACATAAACATAGGGTTAAGACCGAAAGGGTTGAGGCGCATGTACCCTCCACCAATAACATTTGAAGAAGCTCTTGATCCTACATGGGAGTGCCAGTATTGTATGGTGCTTCCCCCAGGTTCTGTGTCAAGTCGGATGGAGGAAAAACAATGAGTGAATTTGAATTTTTACACCATGAGAAACTAGATGTTAAGAAAATGACGTTCCTCTTTGAAGGAATGGGTTGGGTAACTTCTGTTATTGGTAATGCGTTTATGGATGCCTTTGCAGAGGATGAACTGTATGAATTATGGTGCGCATTCTATGAATCTGAATTTTCTAATCCTACTTCAAGGTGAAACTGGATGAAACGAATAAACAGAGCGTGCCCGACATGCCCAAGAAATCCCATGCTCCTGGAGAACCATTTCAACGGAACAAAACCCGACTGCACGCAGAAGTTCGCTGGTGACAGGTTTCTTGGATGCTCGGAGGTGAAAAACAGATGAAGATGAGTTTATGGGATGATATAATAGAGTTTAACGATGAATACTTCCCTCAATGGCGTAAAAACAGGGATATAATCTTCTTCTCAAACGCCTTAGCCGGAGAGGTTGGGGAGATATGTAACTTAGTAAAAAAACTGTATGGTGGAGGAACTAACAACGATCTACAGTTTGCAGTTCATGAGGATAAAATAAAAAAGGAAACTGTTGATGTCTATATTTACTTAGTTCTCCTTTTGGAAGCCTTAAACACCGATGAAAAGAACTTCAAAAAACTATTCGATGACAAAATGACTATCAATAAAAATCGGATGAAACGGAGAGCACCATGATAAAAACAATACCCCATACCTAAATGAACCTAGTTTCTACCAAGTCCGACTGCTAAGCTTCTCCGTCATGCGCCCGCTACGCTTAATATAGTTCAGAGCTGTGTCCGTGCGGTCCCAATCAAACCAGTTCAACAACTCATAAGCTGTCGCACCACGCTCAGCCATCTGAGTCGCCAGACTATGCCTAAACATATGGGGACTTATCCTATCACTGATCTCTTTAAACACGTTGTTCGCGTACTGTCTGTATATGTAGCCCATCTTTGTCTGGGATCTGTAGAATAGGTAGGGCTTATCCAAAGCTTTTGCATGCCAGTCAACCACGTAATTTGTGTAAGGGTTCTCCAACGTCACACGTTTCGTGAAGGGCATGCGCACTCCGGGGTCCTGGTAGCTCTTCTTTTTCAAAACCGTGAACTGAACCGCCAGGTCCCCGTCATCGGTGTACACAGACTTTGTGGAAATCGGCACAATCTCCGACACCCGCTTACCGAACAGCCACATAATCGCGATGAGGCACTGCCAGGCCTGCCCCGGCAAACCATACGCGTTTACCCTACCCGCTTTGCTGAAGATTTCATGGAGCTCCGGCTTTCTTATCACGTCGTCGCGGTGGTACTTGTACTCAGGCATAGTTTACTCTACCTTTTTCTTTACATTCATAGCTATTGTTATACCAATCCAAAAAGAAAAATTGATAATAATAACTCCAATTAACTCCCAATAAAAACCAAACTCTTGTACTCGGCATAATACAATCCATCCCACATCAAGGAAAAATGCCATAGTCCAAAGTGCAGGGTTTTCTTTAAAATCCTCAAACATATGATTAACTTCCTCCTATCCAAGACCAAGGAGCAAACACTATTAGAATCGATAAGATTAACCTTAATCCAGACTTTATCAATAATTCTCTATCCCCTTCATTACCATGTTCAGTTGTTGATATTGCTACTAGAATAACTAATAAAAATCTAACAACATAACCATACCAAGGTTCCAACCATTCTCACCTACCTTAAACAATGTTGAACACCTATATAAATACTATTACAAAAGTATAGTTAAGTAATATTAAGGTTTTTTAAAGAAAAAAACCAAAAAAATAGGTACATAATAATAATATATAAAACAAGGACCCTAGGGGGGAAACACTATTTCATGGCTTCCCTCATCATAAGAAGTTCCCTAATGAAGTATGCTTTATTCTTCCCTATTTTACATCCTTCTTTCTCGAACAATACTGCACGAAGTTTCGGAATTTTAATTTCCTCGCCTACAGTATAAAGGTCAGCATACTCTGTCAATGCTTCAACTATTTGTTCATCCGTCATTCGTTTACGTTCTGATTCATATGCTTCGTTTAAACTATCCTCGTAGCGTTCTTCCTGCACCAAGGCTTTCTTGCGCTCATATACGGCGGGCCACTCGAAACAGTCTTTCAAGTCTCGGCAGCCGAGGCAGGATTCACGGGTGCATATCTGTTTATAAAGCTTCCACTCCAGGTTGCATATTGCGCTGCGATAATTTTTCGCTTCGAATTGTGAGGCGTTTAGCCTATAGGCTGTGCCCCTGCCCCTGTCTGTTAGTATGACGTGGTATTGCAGGAGGTATGATCGCACTGTCTTGTCGAGAAGCTCTATGTTTATAACTGGGATTATTAGCGGGTGTACTTTGAACCGAAAGCTTTCAATAGTTTTACGGAGGGCGTTGTTTATCTGTTTGTACCAGTCGTGTTTTGATATGGCGTAGCTGGGCTCGTCGAATACTATGGGCTTCCCCATTTTTAGGTCTATTACGGCTTCAAGGAATTCTTTGAAGTCGAAAACCACCTGCTTGTCTATATCAAAGTCTTTATCTATTTTACGTGCAAGTTGGATTGCAAAGTAGCTCTTACCCACACCAGCTTCACCTGTGATTGCAATGTTCACGGCTTTTTTTGCGTTAATACGTTTGCCTATACTCATTAAAAGAAGCGGATATATGCCCTCAGCAGTGTTGTACGGGATTTCATGTCCCGCTACTTTCATCCATCTGTAGTTTACGCTTTTCATCTTGCTGTTTCTCCCATTCCTCGGGGTCGAAGTCTATGCTGAGCCACCGTTTCTTCGATAGCATGCCCCTACGCTGCAGCAGGTTGTATATGGCTTTCTGCGTGAGCCACGGGTCCCGCACGGTCTCAACCTGAACTGTTGGAATGTTATGTTTTTTGCAGAACTCCTCGCTTGTGGTGAACCCTGCGAACCTGGGGCGCACGCAAACCATAGTCTCCATGGTTGCCTTCTTCAAGTCCTCGTAGTACTGTTCGTCCTCGAACTGGTCGGGTATCACGTTTATCGCGGCTTCCACTGCGTCGTTTATCTTCCCCTCATCTCCTTCAAGCAGTACCCTTTGAATGGTTAATAGGATGTTGGCGAGGAGGTAGGGGTAGTTCACCCTGTCTGCGATTGTAAGGCTTATTGCGGATTGTTCATCGTAGGCGTACTCGTCACTCAATTATTTCCTGCCCCTCACGCTCAGCCCTTTCACGCCACTGCCTGTCAGTAAGGTTCCTGGCAGCCCAACCCGGCTTCTTCACATAGTCAACATACGACGCGCCCTTAGATCCGGCTATCATTCTTATCATGTTATGCACGTTCCAACCGTCCTCCGAAGTGTTGTTGTAACTGAACTCCTCCCAGAACCTGTCCGCAGCCCTGCCCCCGCGGCTCGGTGGTATCAGTACCGACGCAGACTTTACCAGTATCTCAATTTTGTTGAACCTTGTGAGCTTCCGTATGTCCCATTTGCCCTGTATCGCCCGCTCAGGGTCCGTGGCAAGCTGTGGGCCCACTACGTTTTCAAGTGTCTCTTCTGTTTTCTCGCTCATATTCCTCCTCCTGTGGGTATGAACCCGAAGAACAGTGCTATTATCAAAGCTATGCCGATGCCCGTGCCCACCGCGAAGATCCATTGCAGGCTGGGCGTTTTCATACCTGCGCGTATGGCTTCACCGAGCATCTGGTAGAACCGTTTATCTCCCTCGTTGTTAATATCCTCCTCCGTCAACGGCGTGTAGCCTTCCGGTGTTAAGCCGGGTTCAAGGTCCACCGTGACGAGCATTTCCTTATCCTGCAGCTGTTCGCGCTGCCTTGACGGGACGGTGTTGTAGAACTTTCTACCCCAAGCATAGACCACTGCATCCTCTAAACTTTCAAAACGATGTTCAATGCGGATGGGTTCGTAGGTTACCTCACCGTTCCCGAGGCTACGCACCTTTGGTTTGAAGCCCTGCAGCATCCACGTGTACGCGGTGCCCTCTTTCCCGAAGTATGTTGTCACTTTTCTGCCGAAGCGTGCCATGAACTCGTAGGCCCTGCCATGCTTCACGAACTGTGTGTCCCTGTTGGTTACGAGGAAGCCGTGTGTTTCGGCTGTTATTTTCTGGTCCTCGGCCCTGCCGTCTCTTTCGCGGCAGTACAGTATCCTGTTTTTGGGTGTGATGTACAGGCTCATGAACACGCCGAGGGCTGTGCCGATGCTTATGCCGAGCAGCAGCCTTACTATGCCGAGGAGGCTTAAATCTATGATGCCGAACAGCATTACCGTTTCGCCCTCTTCCTTATACCCCGAGCTACTTTGCCCAGGAACTTCTTATTGATGTCGGGGTCAAGCCCGTCCCTTAATTTCTGTATTTTCCTGCCTGTTTGTGATTGTTTCATGTTGCTTCACCGTGGGAATGATGATGAAGAAGATGTTTGGGATGGAGATCCTACCAAGAAAGCCACCCCTGAGACATGGTTGGATCCACACCATCATTCCCATTAGTATTGGTGTATGCACCAATAAATAAATTTTTATAACACTTAAAACCATTATCAAACAATTAAGTGGGGAAGTGAAACAAGAGAAAAAATGTCTGTAATGTCCGCTATCAAAAGCCCACTCGCAGGTGTACTTATTCTAATCATCACGTTGTCACTCGCCGCGCTAACAGTCGCTGCCTCCGTATCAGGAGCCTTAACAGCAGCCGCAGTGTCCGCCGCAGGACTATTCGTAGTCGTGCTTATCCTAGGGATGATCCGGTTCGCCGGAGGCACATAGCCGTCGGGGCTTGCATGAAATATAGCCGTTTCACATGTTTTTTTAATTAATTACATCTCCTAGAGGTAAATGCGAATGTTAGGCGAACGCTTCAACAAGTTTCTGGAGGACCCCTTCACCTACTATGATGGGTTGAGCGTGAACGTTAAGGGGTGGGAGCTCAACGTTTTCAGGGACCATGCGAAGTTCAGGTACGCTATCGGGGTTTACACTGTTTTATGCACTGCGCTATGGGTTCTTATGGGTTGGGACTCCACGGTGGGGCAGATTGAGTACCCGTTCTTCGCTTTCATAGGCAACCTGTACGACGCTTTGACGGGAAGCATACCCTGGAGCAGTGTTTGGGAAGCGGGGCAGTACGTGGAGCACTACCTTTACCAGTACGGTAAGAGCATGCACTGGTCCGCTTTCACGTTCTACGGAGCCCTGTTCTGGTTTACCTCAAGGCATTTGGAGAAGGATTTAGGTTTAACTGGCAGCCGGAACACGGTTTTCTCGCTGTCCTTCATGTTTTTTAATATAGGTGTTTTCGAGTGGTTCTGGATGGGGGGCTTCGCAGTGTTCCAGAACCAGTGGTGGGTTGTCCGGTGGGCTTGGCCCCAGCTGCGGATACTTATTCAGAACACGGCTTTCACTTTAATTGGCGTGGTTGCGGTTGTGCTGTTCTGGGCTGAGGGTTATCTGCTGGACGGGAAGGGTGACGTGGTTAAGCGGATCTACTCTTTCAAGAAGTGGATGCCCTTCATGCTGGCGTTGGCTGTAACGGTTTATGGTTGCTATTACTGGATTAATATGGGGACCTGGTATGATTATAAGCCGTTGACCGTGGAGATTGAGGGATATGGTGAGTGGAGTAATACGCCGTACTTCGTGCAGACTCTTTACACGGTGGACGTGGATTTGACGGATAATGTTAATGCAGGTGTGTGGCATTTTATTGAGGATGATTTTGTGCACGGGGTTAATAATGTGGTTAAGCTGTTGTTCTGCGTGGCGCAGTTCTGTTGGGTTTGGGGTTGGCGGCGTGAAGTGTAAACTCGTTTTACTGGTTTTAATTTTTAATTTAATCCCTTTGATTCCTGTTGGGTCTGAGGTGGGTGACTGGGTTATCGATGGGAACCGGGTTTACGTTGATGACAGTAACGTTTACCTTGAGGCCAGCCCGCATACGCTGGGTTCATCCGGGTGGGTTAATTTCACCCTGATAAGTAAGACTTACTCGGGGCTGGTTGACGTGCTTTGGGGGTTTGACACGGAGGTTGTTAAGCCGAAGGCTGCGCAGAGGTGGACGAACTGTTCTCACCGGCTGTATAACCTTGTGTGGAGCGACACCCTAACGCGACAGCTCGAGTTCAGCAACGTCACGGATTTTGAGGAAGTTACGAAGCAGGAGTTCCTGGCGCAGAACGAGACATTGGGGAACGGTGAGAACAGCAAGTTCTACAGGGTAACATACCTTACCTATGATTTGGATTATGAGAACTTTGCGGAGAGAACTGTTTACGTTGGGTTTTATAACCATTACACCGCTTATGGCGTTCACTACGTAACCCAGTTTTATAGCGACTACTATAAAGAATATTATGATTCATGGTTCTACGACTGGCAGGACTGGATGCCAGATACGAAGGTTATCCGTGAGCACTACGCGGGGATGAACAAGTGGCACCTCTTACAGGATGTTAACGTGACCGCGGGGAAGGAGTACAGGATACGTGTGTGGATGGATATTCCGTTCAACCCGAACGGTACTTCTGGTAAGTACTGCTGGGCGTTGAAGCCGAGCCACATGACGCTGTGGCAGGCGGTGGTGGCGGACTGCTTCTACATGATAGACCCGTGGTGGAACGTTTTATGGGAGACCGCGTATAAGCTCACGTTTGATAACTCTTGGTGCGGTAGCAACCTTCAAAACTTCCCAGTAATGGTTCACTTGAACTCATCAAGAATTGACTGGACGGCTGTACAGGATGACCTTGACGACCTCCGGTTCATAGACTCGGATAATGTCACTGAGTTAAAATACGAGATTGAGAACTACACAACTAACTCCGAAGCGTGGATACATGTTAAAATACCTCAGATAGATGCCTCCAGTAACACGGACCATATTTTCAT
>Ga0180438_10003847_pt1 | contig 22198 bp, 19 predicted proteins | sample SS_ome_12_FD_132455 | JGI IMG/M metagenome (GOLD analysis project Ga0180438, IMG submission 132455) | Hypersaline lake sediment archaeal communities from the Salton Sea, California, USA - SS_3_D_2 metaG | ecosystem: Environmental > Aquatic > Non-marine Saline and Alkaline > Hypersaline >...
AGAAAAAGCCTCTCAAAGGAAGGTAACTAATGGAAAGGTGTAGAATTCTCTTCTCTGGCTCAGGTGGACAGGGTGTAATCACAGCATCAATCATCCTTGCTGAAGCAGCGGTTCTCCATGAAGGACTAAATGCAGTACAGTCTCAATCATACGGTCCGGAGGCCAGGGGGGGAGCCAGCCGGTCTGATGTGATCATTGCCGATTCAGACATACGCTTTCCCAAGGTCATCCAGCCAAATGTCCTTGTTTGCCTCACTCAGGAGGCATATAACAAATTCACTGACCTTATTCGGCCTGGTGGGCTTCTATTAACAGATAGTCATTATGTGAAACAAGAAAAAAAGGTGGATGCCAGGCAGGTAGAGCTTGATATGTATAAGGAGGTCATGGATAAGATTGGAAAACCTATTGTCTTCAATATCTGTATGCTTGGAGCTCTCCTCGGCCTCACCAAATTAATTAAACAAGAATCAATCATGAAAGCCCTTGAGGCTAGAATTCCGGGTCCTTTCTTGGATTTAAATAAGCAGGCCCTCGAGTTGGGCCAAAAGATAGCAGAAAATTTTAAACAATAAACCCTCCTGTCGAAAAATATCGGAAGCCTGCCCTCCGATGCTATCCACCCTCATCGGCCTCATAAGCCTATGAGCCAAGACTGGGCAAGAGTTTAACCCGCCGGCGGCCTGCCCGCCCCGATTGTATCGGGACAGGCGGGTCTGGCAGGTAAAAGTAATAAGATAACGTGTCCAAAGTGCTGATAAAGTAGATCGTTTCTATGAATATAAAACAAGTTGTCACCAGGTTCCCGCCCAGCCCAACAGGCACTCTCCATATTGGAGGGGCCAGAACAGCCCTCTTTAACTGGCTTTTTGCCCGCCACCATCATGGCAAATTCATACTCAGGATAGAAGATACAGATAAGCTCAGATCCACAAAAGAAAACACCGAGTCTATTATTGAGTCATTGAAATGGCTCGGTCTGGATTGGGATGAGGGTCCCTACTTTCAATCGCAAAGGACAAAGATTTATTATGAAATGATTGAAAAACTCATTTCTTCTGAAAAAGCCTATTATTGTCACTGCAGTCCAGAAGAGTTAGAAAAGAAAAAGATAAAGGCAAAAAAAGAGGGATTAAAACCCAAATATGACGGTAAATGCAGAGAACGTGGTCTTGGAAAAGTCCCAGGTTCAGTTGTGAGATTGAAAAGCCCGCTGGCTGGAAAAACAATATTCAAGGATCTGGTCAAAGGGAGTATCTCTATTGAAAACGACCAACTTGATGATCTGATATTGCAGCGCTCTGATGGCTCTTTTACCTATAATTTTGCCGTAGTAGTGGACGATAGCAAATTGGGCATTAATTATGTCATACGGGGAGACGATCATGTAAATAATACACCTCGACAAATCCTTATTTATAAGGCTCTTGGCGAACCAATACCACAGTATGCCCACCTGCCGATGATTCTTGGCCCAGATAAAAGCCCCCTAAGTAAAAGACACGGGGCAACCTCTGTTATGGCCTATAAAGATATGGGTTTTCTGCCCCATGCCCTGCTGAATTCCTTGGCTCGGCTTGGATGGTCGCACGGCGATCAGGAAATATTCACTACTCAAGAGCTTATTGACCTATTTTCTCTTGAACATGTAGGGAAGTCTGCTGGTATCTTTAATGTGGAAAAACTTATCGATTGCAATGCAAAATATATCAGAGAAGAAGATGATGGCATCCTTGTGGACCTTTTGCTTCCCTTTCTTTCTCATCTTGGGTGTACAAATTTACCCAAAGAAAAGGTCAAAGGGGCAGTAGGAACATTAAAGGCACGAGCAAAGACCCTCCTTGAGATGGCTCAGCGTGCACACTTCTATTTTAAAGAAATCGACTATGAAAAACAAGCTGATGAAAAATTTTTACTCCCTGAAGTGCTAGATATCTTAGAAGATTTACTATTGGATCTTAAAGGGGCAACAAGCTTTGACCAGAAAGAGTTGGAGAATATCTTTTCCATTCTTTTAAAAAGGCATGAAATCAAGCTCGGCACAATAGCGCAACCATTAAGAGTAGCACTGACAGGAACATCAGTTAGTCCCGGAATCTTTGAGATAATGGAGGTTATGGGTCAGGAAATGGTAATCCAAAGGCTCTCACATGCCATTTCACATATCAAGAATAAATAATACATAAAAAAAGGAGGAGATATGGATTTTGAAACTATTATTGTAGAAAAGAAAAACCACGTTGGAATTATAACCCTTAACAGGCCTGATCAGCTCAATACATTTACTACTACCCTGGCAGCAGAACTCAACGAGTCCTTACTTATTATGGATCAGGATAAAGAAATCAGGGTAATAATACTTAAGGGAAATGGTCGAGCCTTTTCCGCTGGTATCGATGTCTCTGTCTTGCCAATGAAAAATATCCTTGAATACAGGCAATGGATACGAGATATGGAAAAGTCATTTCTGACTATTGAACATATGCTAAAACCGGTTATTGTTGCTGCTCATGGAGTAGCTGCTGCTAATGGGGCTGGTCTGGTAACTGCCGCAGACTTGGCCATTGTCGCTGAAGGAACGAGAATAGGTACAACAGCCATTAATGTAGGGCTTTTCTGCATGGGTCCAGCGGTACCTCTTTCTCGATCTCTGGGAAGAAAGCTTGCTCTGGAAATGCTTTTGACCGGGGATTTTATTGATGCGGAAAGGGCAGAGAGGATTGGACTTGTCAACAAAGTTGTCCCCCAGGATAAACTGGTTGATGAGGCAATGAATCTCGCAAACAAACTTGCCTCCAAAAGCCCAATAGCTCTTCAAATGGGGAAGCAAGCCTTCTATACTATGTCTGACATGGAATTCGATAAGGCTATGGAATACTCAGATGAAATGTTTGCTCAGCTATGCACCATCAATGATGCCTTAGAGGGTATAAATGCCTTTAAGGAAAAAAGGGAGCCGGTCTGGAAACTCGAGTGATTGTTTATGCTGTCAACTCCCTGGCTACCACATCCATATCTGCGAGAGCACCTTCAAAAATTGTGGTGAGGGTCAGGGAGTTTAGTTTCTCTGCCAGACCATCAAATACCTGTTGATCTGCTTGAATAATCTTTAATATATTCATATATACCTTCTCCACAGCCTCTCTCGCAAAGAGCCGGGCAACTGCCAACATAAATTCATTCGAATGCGTCCTTTCCCAATCTTTTGAGCCTGCCTTTACACATAGTGCCTTGGCTACCTCCATCCATGTCATCATATCTGCCAAAAGAAACATGAAATATTGTGATTTGGTAACCTTAAGCTTTCGTGCAACCAAAAGGAATTCATTCAGCAACTCCATAGCTTTCGCAACTATTGGGCCATCAGTTTCTTCTTGAAAGCCAGAGAGCTCTTCTGCCATGCCACGATAATATTCGCCCTTTGTATGTAATGTGCTCCTCAATCGAAAGATAGAAATGATACTCTGTTGAATCTCACTTGTTCCCTCAAATATCGTGGCTATCTTTGCATCTCTTTTAATCTTTTCCACCTCGTAGTCCCTGATATAGCCATACCCTCCGAGGGCCTGAATACCATCGTTGGCCATAGCATCCCCAACCTCGGTAGCAAAATATTTGGCAATGGAACCCTCTACCTGTAAATCTTCCTCTCCTGAATCAATCCTTTTAGCAACCTCTTCAATGTAAGCCCTTGCTGCCTCGAGCCTTACAGCATTGGGAACTAAAAGTTTATGGGTATAGCCCTGTTTCTCTACAAGGGTAGTTCCGAATTGTACCCTTTCTTTTGCATAGGCTACAACCTTTTCTAATGATGAAACCCCAGCCGCAAGGCCGAAGGTTGCAACCATAAGCCTGGTATACCCAAAAACCTTATTTGCCTCTTTCAACCCGGCTCCCTCAACACCACCCACAAGATCTTTTACTGGAATAAAGACATCTTCCAGTGTTACAGGTGCGGTGTTCGAGGCCCTGATACCATGTTTATCTTCATGTTCTCCGGGTATAAGGCCTTTTGTAGCTTTCTCGACTATGAAAAAAGATGGACCCTCAGGTGTATCAGCAAGTATGGTATATAAATCAGCCACGCCCCCGTTGGTAACGAACTGCTTCTGTCCATTAAGGATATAGCCCGTAATCTCACCTTTTTCATCAAGCACTCTTTCGGCCTTTGTCTTGAGCGCCTGGACATTAGATCCTGCCTCAGGTTCAGTTACACCATAACCAACAATGAGTCCCTCATCTGCTATTCGCCGGATGTATATATCTTTCTGTTCCTCTGTTCCTGCTACCCTTATTGGGTCCATACCGAGGCAGATTGCCAGAAATGAAGTAGCAATTGCCATATCCATCTTGGCCATTTCCTCTGACATATATGCAATCTGTGAGGCGCTCGCCCCTAAACCACCATACTCAGATGGGACAAAAATGAGATGAAGCGCAATATCAGGTCCAAGCATAAAACGGATAAGTTCTTCAGGAAAATCGCCGTTTTTATCCATCGCTAACTTTGTCTCAATGGTTAGTTTTTCTCTCTCAATCTTCTTGAGCGTATCAAGAACCATTGAAAACATTTCATTATCCATTATGATGCCTCAATATGTTGGGTTTATTGCCTTCCCATCCTGTCCAGCGTGACGAGACAGGCGATTTATAATCTATAAAGTTCCTCGTTTAATACCCTGATCCAATTATCTTTTAGGACAGCAAGCATTCGCTCCCTGTTTGTAGGAGTTGCACCAAGAATAAGGATAGCAGTATTCTCTGCCCCTCCACAGGAAATACATGGATAGATATAGGCGACATTAATTCCTTCTTTTTTCAAGGGTTTCAGGATGGAATTAAGTCCCCCTGGGTGATGTGGTGTTTCACAGGCAATTACTTCTGTCACTCTAATCTTATACCCTCGTGCCTTCAGCACGGTTAGAGCCTTATCTGGATCGTTGGCTACAAACCTAAGGCTTCCTTCCTTACCCTTTGTGCTCACATAAAATGCAATGATGTTAATTCCATTGGACTCCAATATCTCACTGACTATCGAGAGCTGTCCTGGTTCGTTCTTTAAGGTTACATTAATCTCTTTGACAGGCATATCTATGCTCCTTTGAGCACGTATTCGGCACCAATTTCTAATCCTTTCTTGTTGATGTCCATTTGTTTTGCGCTCTTTATCTTAATAACTTCGGTCAAGCCATTTATGAGAGAGTCAACACTGGTAATCTTTGTCCATGCAGAAACGGCACCCAGCATGATCATGTTAATGGCCCTTTCACTTCCCAGTTTTTTCGCTATAGTATTGGCCGGTATCTTGAAAACATTTATGTCTTCTCTCTTAGGATCAATATCAACCAGATCTGAGTTTAAGAATAGGGTCCCCTTAGCTTTAATCTGGCCTTCATATTTGATCAAAGAAGGTTTATTCATGGCAATAACATAATCTGGAGAAGATGCCACAGGAGATGCAATATCCTCATCGGAAATGGAGACTGTGCAATTTGCAGTGCCTCCTCGGACCTCAGCTCCATAGGCAGGCAAATACGTGACGTGCATTCCATCCCGCATGGCAGATACAGCCAGAATATATCCCATCATCAACACACCCTGGCCACCGAAACCTGAAAAAACAGTTTTTATAAGCATACTATCACACTACAATTTCCCAACCGTATCCTTAATGATCTTTAAAGGAAAATATGTTGTCATTGTGGAACCAATCCATTCACTTGCCTGGACTGGTGACATCTTCAAGTTCGTAGGACATGGCGAGAGAACCTCTACTAAAGAAAATCCCAGTCCTGCCATCTGTACTTTAAAGGCCTTTTTGATTGCCTTTTTTGTACGAACAATATTTTTTGGGCTATCAACCGCCGTCCGTTCAATATAGACACTTCCATTGGTTATCGCTAACATCTCACTGAGATCAATCGGCACACCATCGCGACTTTTATTCCTTCCACCAGGCGTTGTAGAAGAAATCTGCCCTAATATTGTTGTTGGAGCCATCTGGCCACCTGTCATACCGTATACACCATTATTAATAAATACTACGGTTATGTTCTCCGCCCTGTTAGCAGCATGGATCGTCTCCGCTGTTCCTATAGCTGCGATATCACCGTCACCTTGATACGTGAAAACAATCCTATCCGGCAATGACCTCTTCATGCCAGTAGCTACGGCAGCACCTCTCCCATGTGGTGCCTCTCCCATGTCAATATCAAAATAATTATAGGCAAGCACCGCACAGCCTGCTGGAGGAACACCAATTACTTTACTTTGTATATCTAATTCATCAATAATTTCAGCAATAAGTCTGTGAACGATACTATGCCCACAACCAGGGCAGTAATGAAAGACTGCATCTTTCAAACTTCTCGGTCTATGAAAAACTTTATTCATCTATTTCTCTATTCTCGATAAAGGCCGTTAAAAAAGGGCCCAAATAATTAATGACTGGCGGTCAATGAAATTATACTTTTTCAAGCCCTTCCTTGAAATATACGTTGTTAATAATCTTGGCAATCTCATCAGGCGTTGAGATTATTCCGCCAGGTCTCCCATAAAAATGAATCCTGCCCCTGCCTTCTAACGATAACTTAACATCCTCTAACATCTGACCTGTACTCATCTCAAAGACAAGGAAATCGGTTATAGTTCTGCTCATCTCTAATAATTTCCTTTTTGGAAATGGCCAGAGCGTCTTTGGTCTTAAAAGACCCACTTTGAGTCCCATCTCTCTTACCCTTTTTATTGCTCCCTTTGCGATTCTGCTGGCTGTTCCATACGCAATAACCGCCAAGTGGGCATCATCTGTAAGAAACTGTTCCATTTTGGGGACTTCTCTGTCTATCGCTTCGTATTTCCTGAATAACTTCCAATTATGTTCCTCCATAGCCGATGTATCCAGTATAAGAGACCTGATAATTCTGCTCGGTCTCCCTTCTGCACCATCAAGAACCCACGGTTTTGGAGGGAGATATGCAGGGTCAATTGGATCTGGAAATATAACAGGCTCCATCATTTGACTCATCATTCCATCTCCCAAAATTATAACCGGAATTCTGTATCTGTCAGCATATTCAAAGGCCATCTTTGTGAAATCAGCCAGCTCCTGACCAGAGCCGGGAGCTAATACAATGTTTCGATAATCTCCATGTCCACCACCTCTTGTAGCCTGCAAGTAATCTCCCTGGGCAGGCGCAATATTCCCTAATCCAGGCCCGCCCCTCATGGTATTAATGATAACCGCGGGAAGCTCCTGACCGGACAAATAGGAAATTCCTTCTTGTTTTAGGCTTATCCCAGGGCTGGATGAAGAGGTCATAACCCTCTTACCCGTCATTGAAACACCTATAACCATATTAATGGCAGCCAACTCACTCTCTGACTGAATAAAGACACCGTCTGGAAGAGAGTCCAAAGCACTTGCCATATACTCGGTTAACTCATTTTGTGGGGTAATAGGATAGCCAAAATAAAAGCGGCAACCAGCCCTGACTGCTGCCTCTGCAATAACATGACTACCTCGCAATAGCATTTTTTCACTCACGATATACCTCAATAGCTATATCAGGACATACTATGGCACATAGTGCACAGCCTTTGCATACATGGCTTTCAATCTCTATTCCTTCTTCATTATATTGCGCAGGATAGTAACCTTTTTGATTCAAACTGTTAGAAATTGAAATCAATTCGAAAGGGCACACTGATTTACACAGATAGCAGCCTTTACACAATTCCGCTTCTATCGTTATAAAACCTCTCTTTAATCTAGTAGCCATAATAGAATGTTATTGTAATTCTTTAAAACGTGAAAGGTAAACCGTTTTTTTCAAAAATTAAAACTTTAATATCTAATAGTTTATTTTTGTGCTGTCAATCAATTTCCATTAATTTTCAAAATAATTTTAAAGTATAAGGTATGGGTATTCACACCCAGTCCTTCAAAGATGGAAGAAATCAACAGGTTATTTTTTTTATTATGACGTGGTACTGTAGTAATTTAAAACTTTTAGAAGAAAGAATACCCTGTTAAAACATTGACTTGACCTACATGTACCTTTATCTTACTATAGCAGCATGGAAAAAAGTAGACCATTTCAATTTAGCAAAGAAAAAATAAAGTAATGATACATGTACTTAAAGGACCCTTTGAGAAGGCATCAAGTCCTCTCGTAGACCTGTTGATCAAGCATCACTGCACAGCTTTTCACCTGACCATGATTGCCTTTTTTGGGACACTTGTGGCATCTATTTTAATATATTATCAAAACTGGATATTAGGCTCTTCACTCTTTATGCTTTTCTCACTTCTCGATGCCCTGGATGGATCATTGGCCAGGAGGAACAATAGCGCTAAACCTATCGGTGCATTCTTTGACTCGGTGATGGATAGGTTTTCTGATAGTGCCATACTGTTTGCTATCATCTTTTATGCCTTCAATACTGGGAAAAGGAACGTCTTTCTCCTTGCCCTTCTAGCCCTTATAGCCTCTTTGATTACAAGCTATATTAAGGCAAAAGCAGAAAACTTTCTGGAATTCGGCTCAATAGGACTTTTACAAAGACCGGAAAGAGTTCTCATCATATTTCTGATGTTATTGTTCCCCAAATACCTTCTTTTAGGTTTGTGGATACTTGTTATCGGTGGTTATATTACTATCTGTCAAAGGCTTTACTCTGCCTACCAAAAATTTAATCATCAGTCTTTTTCCTAAATCGTTACCGTTGATCCTGGATACTCTTGTTCACTTCTTAATCCACTACCTTTAAAACTTCACACCCTTGTCAGTCTATCGTGTGAAGACAGCTGCAGCAAAACTGACTGTTGATCTGGTAGGATCTTCCTTGAATACTTCATACCCTAATAGATGTCCATGGCTTGGGGGAAGTATTTCCAGAAGACAGGCAAGGGCAGAAAAACCACAGACATTATATCTATCTTTTATTCTTTCCGATTCCAACCAGAAACCATCGGCATCCCTCGTACAAAGATAATGCAAAAGTTGTTTATCATGCCTCTCAGACTCATTAATAATTAAAGAAGCAGGCATATCATGACCAAATTTTGGTCCAACATGAGAGAGATCAACTCCCGCAATTACAATCGTAGCATCATCTTGCATGAAATCCGCCAAAGTTGTGAGAAAATCATGTCCTATAGATGTATATCTCTCCCTGCTATATTCAGGTAAATATCCTATAAGAGAACCGCACAAAATAGGGATGATGGAAAAAGAAACATCTCTCAGGATGTGTTGCAGAAAAATGAGTTGAAACTCTATTGAATGCTCATCTCTATGGGCAAAATCGTCTTCTGAAAGTATATCTTTCCCCGCTTTCATTAATTCTCCTACAGTCTTTTTATCGGTTTCTACCGTACCTAAGGGTGTTTCAAATGTTTTTGTCGTTAATGACACCATTTCTTTTGTCATAGAATGACCAACACCCAAGATAATCACTCTTTCCGGCCTAACTCCCTTTATTGCCTGATATGCAATTGAATAAATCCTCTTACCCGCCTCTAAATCTATATGCGGAGCTACTAACGCAGTAATTTTATCATGGGAAAGTGACGTGTCGTCCTGGCTTGAAAGAATGGCTTCTAATCTCTGATGTAGCTCTTCTTCCTTTTTTGGATATGATTGCCCTGCATGTGAGCAATATCTTATAGTTTGGGCTGAAAAATCGGAAATTATCTCCTGTCTCGCCCTTCTATACCGGGAGCTGTCCAAAAGATACGAAGAATCAAGTTTTTCTACCAGACTTTGAACTTCCTCAATTGATACCAGACTTCCTCCTTGCTGACGAATCAGATCTAATTGAATATCCCTCATCGATCTTTTTCCATTGAGTGTTATCATGAGTTTGTATAATTCAGGGTTAATAAACTTTCCTTTCTCAACCAGACCTAGTCTGTCCTGGATCATTACTATCATTCTTCCATCAGATTGTACTGGAAAAAAATCAAGATCCTCTCTTATTTTTAGCTTTTCGATATCCATTCTAAGCACCTAAAGTTATTATCCATTAATTCTCCACGGATCAAAAAATTTTACAGTTCCGGGCAAGTAGTATCTCTGAAAGAGACATATAACTAATAATAGCTGAGATTTTATAAAAATTCTTGACCAACTATTATGTGTACCCTATTATCCTTTTGGTTTTATTTGAAAGTATATTATATAATTTTTACCATATCATGGATACTATATGAACTATAAAAAACTAAAGAGGAGGCTGAAAAAATCTTGGCACTCTTATGACTTCGAGAAAATAAAATCTCAATATGCCACTCTTTATAATATAAGGCTTAAAGAAAAGAAGGATATCATCGGTATACAAAAAGCTGGCAGACTTGCAGTTGACATTCTCAATCATGTTGAGGAACATATAAAACCTGGAATTACAACCAATTATATCGACTCCCTTGTAAGAGAATTCACCAAAAAAAATAATGCCATATCTGCTCCTCTTAATTACAATGGCTTTCCCAAAAGTGTTTGTACCTCTATCAATAATGTGATCTGTCACGGAATACCCGATGACACTGTTCTGGAAGATGGTGATATTGTAAACGTTGATGTTACTCCTATATTGGAGGGATATTACGCAGATACGAGTAAAACATTCTTTGTGGGATCTCCTAGTAATGATGCCAAAAAGATAGTTTCTGTGGCCAGGGAATGCCTTCAACGTGGAATTCTTATGGTTAAACCAAAAAACAGGATTGGCCATATTGGGTATGCTATTCAGAGATATGCAGAAGACCAAGGATGTTCAGTTGTAAGGGAGTATGTGGGTCATGGTGTTGGGTTTGACTTTCATGAATCACCACAAATTCCTCATTTTGGCAAAAAAGGCCAGGGCATTCCGCTTGTTCCTGGTATGGTATTTACGATAGAGACCATGATAAATCTTGGAAGACATAATCTCCGTGTTCTTTCTGATAATTGGACAGTTGTTACAGATGATGGGAGTCTCTCTGCACAATTCGAACAAACAATTCTGGTAACAAACAACGGCTTTGAGATTTTGACACCATTTGACTAATCAATAGCTTTGTGTCTGCACCCCACGTGTCAAAATAAGCACAAAATATAAATGAAACAATGACCCGCCAACTTACAAGGCGTGCGTGGATTCGTACCATCATCTATTCTGGCTTAGTGGCTGTCTGTGGTGCGGGATATAATTGATCAGGAATCAGTGATAATCATGCTCTCCCATAATCCGGACGTCAACATTCAGTTAAGGGGAGACACGCGAGTAAGGCTGGGTCTGGACATACCCATGGAGGTCAGATCAGGATACCGCTCATTCATTGGGCGCCATGGGTCCCCTGTTCAAAGAAATATAAGGGTTCATCAGGCCTCATCAGAGAGACAGAACGTCGTTGGACCTTTATAACGAAAGGAGGCACTTTCTTTTTTCTAGTTAGATTGGCCTGTGCGCCAGACATAGGAATATTACGTTTGAGAAGGGCATAACATAGCCTTTTCTTCTAATCTATACAAATCACTGACGCAAATCATTTCATCAAGAAGGTAAATGCTGACTGCTAATCACTGAATGCTCATGTCTCTTTCCACCGATCATCAGTTACTTTCAGCTCAATCTTTTTATGCTTTGCCTCTTCGTCTGCAATCTTCTTTTCTTGAGGGCGAAGGTTTAAATAACAGGCAGCACAGAGGCCAGTCCTATTAACACACATTTTCATCATATTGCAGAGGATACACGTTCTTTGTTGTATAGCCGTGGCTATCCTTTTGGTATCTTTCAGGATAACAAAAATACTTCCCTCCCCACTTCTGGCCTTTCGAACCTGCTCGAGATGTACTATTTTATGATCATTGCCGCAATTGTTCTTCATATGCTTCTTTCCGCTCAGGGAAGTCCTATCTTTTATACCCATTTACTGCCTAAGCACCAAGGTCTAATATACAGTGGAATTTTTTCTGCTTGGCTCAACTTATTCCTATTTATTTTACTCGCTTTCCCTGAAAATCAAAAGAAATATCTAAGAAAAAAGGGAGAGCTGTTTATTCCGTACCTTCTTTTTCCCTTTTTCCATCCTACCCCTTGTAATTAACTCTTCTGTAATATTGTATACAAATGGGCTAATAGGCAAATGTAAAGAACTACCAAAAAGATTTCTTTTTTTTGCATGTGATAAAAAAAGTGTTCTCTTAGCCCTTGTCATACCCACGTACAAGAGTCTTCTTTCCTCTTCAATGTCAGAGACATTATTTGAAAAGAGTGTATACGGCAGAATACCATCCTCGCAGCCTATGATAAAAACATGAGAAAATTCCAAACCCTTTGCTGCATGGATCGTCATGAGGGAAACCTGCTCTGTAGATGGATTGTAGGTATCAGAAGGGCTTCCTAACTGAAGCAATGAGAGAAATGAGGGGACGTCTGAACCATATTCCTTTGACAGAGACAGGAGTCTTTCAATAGCATCGTGGTGAGATCCCATGATGTCAGGAAAAAAGTGTGTAATTATTTCGTTAAAATATTCCTCTATTGAGTGGATGTTTGCATTCCGTTTTATTTGCAGGAGGGAAGATTCAGATAACCCCTCTATCTGTTTTTCCTTGAGTCTTTGATTCAATACACTATGGGAGGGCATCATAATAAGACGGAGAATATCTATAACAGTATTTATTGGCTCTTGCTTGAAAAATGGTTCTTCCCCTACAAGCTGGTAGGGAATACCATGATCATTCATTGCCTTAATAATATCTGGAGCCATCCTTGAAAGCCTGAACAAAACACCAAAGTCAGAAAAAGAGGTTGCCTCGCTTTCCTCACTGCCATCGGTAATCTGGCTATCAAAAGAGAAAAATCTCACTCCTCCCATCAACTTTTCTATAGTTCTTGCCACAAACTCTGCTTCGCTTTTTTCAGTAGAGCACTCACGAATGTCAATTGATACACCCGCTTCTATCCCCTCTAATAGATTGCTTCTTTCCCGAGACCTTACAACCTGGCCAGATGCCGCAAGAATTATCTTTGAACATCGGTAGGATGTCGTAAGCCCATAGATTGTGGCACAAGGATAGTCATCTTTAAATTGTTTAATAAAGATATTGTCAGCCCCTCTAAAGCCATAGATAGCCTGATCAGGGTCACCAATAGCAAAAATATTAGAGTCCTCCTCAGGCGCAAGAAGCCTGATCAGGTTATATTGGGCAAAATTTATGTCCTGATATTCATCAATACATACCCACGGGTATCTTTTGTGTACTGCCTCCCGTGTATCACTGCTGTCTTTAAGGAGTCTCACTGGACACACCACACAATCATCAATATCAAAGGCATTTTCTTTCTTCAGTCTGTCTTCATATGCAGCATAAAGAGGTGCAAGCTCTCCATCCTCAAGCTCTGAAGGTGTGTGCATCCTGTTTTTTGCCAGGCGTATCTGCTCTGCAACCCTATGAATTTCCCTGCGTTTTACGCCCAGAGATGACGTAAAAATATAGGCCTTTTCATCATCGCCAAAAATAGAAAATCCTGGGGACCTTCCAAAGTGATGCGCATGCTCTTTTAACAAGGACAAACCAAAGGAGTGAAATGTGCTAATTGTAATCTTTTTTAGTATGCTTGTATCATCCAAGCCACTTCTGATTCGCTTTTTCACCTCCTCTGCCGCCTTATTGGTAAAGGTAATAGCCAGAATATTTTTAGGATCTACCTTCCAGGATGTTATAAGGCGCATGATCCTCATTGTTAAGGTTAATGTCTTTCCGGTACCCGGACCCGCCAGGATCAGGCACGGGCCCTTATAATGATTTACTGCCTCTTTTTGTATGGGATTCATTGTGACCCCATACGTCGTCTCATGCAACCGGCTTTCACTTTCTTTTATACCAACTTCTCCTCTTTTTTGTTCATCGACTCGTATATGCAAATCTTCTGCGTTGATACTCGTTTTATCTGGCTTTTCATATGCCTGGTCAAAAAAAGATATCTGGGATGAGAGAGACTGAATTTCTCCAGGAGAAAAAACCTTTATCCGGCCAAACTTGCCATCATATCCCTCCTCAATGAACACTTCTCTGTCCCTGAGTCTTCTGATACCTTCTTCTAATACTTCATCCCCAATTTCTTTAATCTGCTCAAAAGGAAGATCAAGAAGGATTGAAAATTCTGATCCTCCCTTGCGTAAGAGTTCCTCATACTGCTCGTTCACTGCTTTGCTGTGCGCACCAACTCCTTTGATCTCTGCAATAAGATTTTTCAATGGAGTAAGGGAGTAAAACGGTTTTTTATCATCCCTTAATTTCGGATTTACCCGATCAGCAAGCTGCGTAACCCTATTCAATACCCCTACTGTTACCTTCTTACCGCATACAGGGCACATTCCTTTATGTTTTATTGTCTCCTGTGGTGTCCAGCAAATGCCACACTTTCTATGTCCATCTAAATGATATTTTCCTTCCTGTGGAAAGAACTCTACTGTTCCTAAGAATGTATGAGGTCTATCTCCTTTCATGGCGGAAATGATAGCAGGATAGGAAAGGTCTGCGTCAAAGAGATTCGCTTCCCTCCCTAACTTTTCTGGTGAATGGGCGTCTGAGTTCGAGACCAGTGTATATCTATCTAAAAATGAGCAGAGCCAGTTCATAGATGGATCGGATGAAAGTCCGGTCTCAACTGCAAAAATGTTTTCTGTAAGGTCATCAAAACATTCTTCAAACGTATCATACCCACTTTTTGCACCAAGTACAGAAAACCATGGGGTCCATATATGGGCTGGAATAAGAACTGTGCCATCACCTGCCTCTAAGGCTATCTCTAACAAATCCTTTGAAGGTAACCCAAGTATGGGCCTTCCATCAGAGGAGATATTCCCCACTGTTTCCAGCTTGCCTTGTATCTTCTTTACCGCATCAAATGATGAGGATAGAATAAGATTATGCACTTTTCTGACCTTGCCATTTTTTTTATAGATACTGCTTATTTCTCCTGAAAGAATAAACCTGACCGTGTGTGCAGATGAAGGAATAAGAGAGTCTTTTTTTATACAATATTCATCTTTGAGTTTATAGAGTCCATCCTCTGCCGGCATCATCTTCTCTTTTATCTCCTGATACCATCCTGGATGAAATATATCGCCTGTTCCGATAACCTGGATTCCCTTGCGGTGTGCCCAGAGATCCAAATTTTCCGGGGTAAGACTACTGCTGGTAGCAATGGAATGATGGGAATGAATGTGGAGGTCGGCTATAAAACGCATGATACGTGCCTAATGTGAGCTACAGTTTTTTGAAAATGTAAGTAAAAATGGCAAATCAATTACTCCATACTTCATAGTTCCAACTCTCTCATATTTTTCTAAATTTTTAACGTTAGGCATTTTAGCACATGTTAGGCACTTGATTGTTGTTTTCGATAGGCGTAAATAATCTCTGCACAAAAAAGAAATATCGCCGATGCATAAAAAATCCATAATATCATCATAATTATTGTATTTAATGACCCATAGACAAGACCAAAATTAGGATTATGTATAATCATCCAGCCAAATATATGTTTTGCAATCTCCATCATAATGGCACAGATAAGTCCTCCTATCATGGCTTCACTAAAAAAAATCCTCCCTGGAGTCACGATAGCATAGAGTGCAGTTAAAAAAAGGAAGGCCAATAGCAAGGGAAAGATATATTTGAGCCCTATACTATTCAAAAAAATCGGTACCAAGGTGATGCCAAAATAGTTGTTGAGCGTAATAAAGGCTTTTATAGCCAAATTAAACATCTGAAGAAAAATAAAAACAAGGCCGACTACAGGCACAAAAAGCAAAGACATTATCTTAGAAACCCAAAAAGGTCGTACATGTTCACCTTTAAATACCCTTGTCAGGGAAAATTCAATCGAATCAAAAATAAGGGTACTCGCCCATAACATAAAAACAACAGCAAACCAGGCAAAAATTCCACTACCCAGGTTTATCCGGCCAACTTCATGTAAAACACGCTCGCTTATAAAGGGAATGAGTTGAGTGATGTATACGCTTACCTTTGGTAATATCTCGCCCTTAGATCCGACAAAAACACCAACCAATGAAACCAGAAGATAAAGAAATGGAATAAGTGAAAGAATCGCATAAAAGGAGATAGCAGCCGAAAGGTTAAGACACCCATCTTCCTTGAAAGATATTAAAGATTTTTTAAGGATTCTAATTACACCCATCTATCTGACTTTAAGATACGAGAGGAGATGCACCGTCTCCTTATCTGTATATATAAATATTTCGTGCCCTATAACCTCATCTTCTGCGGGGCCCTTTCTTACCATAGGCACTACATCTATCCTCGTTACATTTCGCCACTCACCAGTAATATTAATCCTGGTGACTATCCCATACCTATCAATAGTATAATTAATACCAGATTGGTTAAGGACTTTTGCCACAAACCTATTTTTTCTTTTGCTAACGGTATCTGCTCTTTCTTTCATGGCCCTGATCTGACCCTGGGACTCTGCCTGAGACACAGGAACAGAACAGAAGATACATAGTGAGAAAATAATGAAAGAAATATAGGGCACCAATTTAACTTTCATCTTCCCCTCCTTAAACAATAATTAGTAGTGTAAATGTATATTTTATTACAAATTATGTCAACAGTGCCAATGTGCTGAAAAGACATGCAGGGTGAAATGGAAAAAGGAATAGAGAGAGACAGGAATCACACAAAAAAAGCGAAAATACCTTTGGTTAAAAGATTTTAAGTGATATAACCACTCAAAAGATTAAAAAAATATCAGTCCATTTGAATATATTGGATTCAGATGCTATAAGGAAACGGTAATGAATAGACTAATACGTAAAAGAATTACTCAAGCCCTCCTGCTCATCCTGCTGGTATTTGCCATCGGTACGATCGGTTTTCACTTCCTTCTTGATGGTCTTACCTTTGTTGATTCCCTTTATCTGACAGTAGTTACCCTGGCGACTGTGGGATATGGAGATTTTACACCCCACACAAATATGCCCTTAGGAGGAAATCCATATATTATCAAGTTTTTTGCCATTTTTATTATTCTTTTTGGCATGAGCGCTCTTCTCTATGGCATTGGAGTCATGACCGAATACATTGTCTCTGGGGAAATATTGCGTGAAAGGCGCCGGAAAAGGATGCAGAAACTTATTTCCGCCTTGGATGGCCATTATATTATCTGTGGGGGAGGAGAGACCAGCATCTACATGATGCAGGAATTGGAAAAGACGGCACGGTCTTTTGTGGTCATTGAAAAATCAGAAGAACGTATCCAAGAGTTGCTGGAACAGTTCGAAAATCTCTTGTATGTAAAGGGTGATGCTACCCATGATGAGATTATACAGCAGGCCGGGCTTGATAAAACCGTGGGTGTGATAGCAGCCCTTCCAGATGAAAAGGACAACCTTTTTGTGACTATGTCGCTGAGCCAGAAGAAAAAAGATAGCGATAACCAATTCAGAATCGGGGCAAAAGTAACACATTTAGGAAAAATGGCTCCTAAATTAAGAAGTGCCGGAGCGGATTATGTTATTTCTCCTGAGAATATAAGCAGCCGGAGAATGGTATCCGAAATGTTCAGGCCGGCAGTGACCACATTTTTGGATCGCATGCTTAAAGATGACCGCGCAGTCATACGGTTTGAAGAGGTAACAGTTGCACCCGGCTCTGCGGTTGCCGGAAAAACCCTTAAAGATTCACGCATCCCTGTGAAAACTGGCCTTGTCATTGTGGCAGTCAGAAAAGGAGGCACTGGCGGATTCATCTATAATCCTGGCGCTGAACAGAAGATCGAGGAAGGCGATGTGCTCATTACCATGGGGGCTATACATAAGATTAACGCCCTGCGAAAACTTTCACAGTGAAAATGAGGTCCTTGCTTAAACGTTTGAGCAGATAAAAATGAGGGCTAATAGTGGATAAACAATTTCAGAATCATATTATTATCTGCGGCCTTGGAGCAACTGCCGAGCAGATTATTGAAGAATTGGAATCCTATCTTGAAAAGGCCGTTGAAAAAGACACATTAATAGGCGAAGTAAGGTTCCGTGAGTATCTTGTTATTGAAAGCTCCGGCGAGGCTATAGACAAAATAAGCACTAAATGGCCAAATATACACTACCTTGTCGGTGATGCAACAGATGATGATGTACTTGAAAAAGCCTGTATCAGGGATGCCTATGGTATTTTTCCGGTCCTCTCGAGCGAAAAAGATAACCTCTATATAACCATGGCTGCCAGACAGCTCAATCCACGCATCAGAATTATTGCCCGCACCGCTGATGTATTTAATATCGGGAAAAAACTCTTTAAGGGAGGTGCTAACTCGGTTGTCTCACCGAACTTTATCGGTGGACTGCGTCTTATCTCAGAAATTTCACGACCTCATACAACTGATTTTCTCGATGAAATGCTCCTTGATAAGAACACCCGGTTGAAAATAGCAGAAATAGTTATCTCCCCAAATTCAGCACTTTGTGGGCTTTCTTTAAAAGAAGCATGCCTGCCAGAAAAATACGGGCTTCTGATTATTGCCGTGAGAAAACACGGTGATCCGCTCTATACTTACAATCCGTCTTCTACTGCACGTATTGAGCATGGTGATACAGTGGTTGTATTGGGATACAGGGATCACATCGGTGAGTTCAGAAAGCAGACAAGGGCAGCTTAACTGATTCAGAAATGTTGTAAATTATTGCCATTCCCAATCCCTTAATCCCCTAATCTACCTATTTCAAAACTTTTTTTCAGTGGGAATTAACGAAAACCCCGATCCAGTCCTGGTTTTATAGTCTTAATAGGTTGATCCGAGCACCTCCTGAGAAACTTAATCTGGAATAGAGCATGCAGATGTCTTTTTTTGCTTTATGCCCTTAAAACAAGGTCCCGTGCTCGGGTCCGGGTAATCGGGATTTATTGCCTCTCGGCCCTGAGCCTTTCGGCAGTGAGCTCAAGGCCGAAGGGCAACGTGACAATTACTATTATAATCTCCATCTGGCAAATCCCGATTATCCTGACCACTCCTGTGCCTTTATGAGGGCATAACAAAAAAAGACATCTGCATGCTCTACGTAGAGTTTCTTTCATGAATAACTTCGAAGCGAAGCGTTGGGGTTGAGCGCTCCTAAGCTATAGACGTAACAGTCTGGTATACCCATGTCACGCAAGTGGGGAGGCAATTCTCCCTCCGGGGCTTAAGGCCCTACCCTCCGGCCTGTAAGCACTACGGGCTGGAAGCGGGGCCGGAGGCAAATTGGGACAAAGACCCTCCGCTTGATGTGTAATTGATGATAGAAGTGATAGAAAAATTTGAAAAGTGAGAATATGTGATTATATTGTTTGATATATCGCTACTTTTTTAATACTTTAATGCCCTATATGCATGGCCTGCCCCTTCTCTTAAGGCTGTGGGCTCTTGCAAGCAGAATGTAATGTTGAGCCTTTGTGGAGTGAATTAAAAAAAATGATATCTGAATCACACTTAACCTTTGAGCAAGGCCCTATCAGGCCGCCGAATGAAGCACGAAGCCTTCTTTTAAGGGTAACTCGCAACTGCCCCTGGAACCAGTGTATGTTTTGCCCTGTCTATAAAGGACAAAGGTTCGCTTTAAGAACAGTGGAAGAGATTAAAAAAGATATTCAGACTGCCAGAGATATTGCCGATGATATCAAGGCCCTTTCATGGAAGGTAGGAGAAAAGGGCCTGATAACAAATTCTGTTATAAGCGCTATTCTTAATAATAATCACAGTTATAGCTACCAGAGCGTGGCCATGTGGCTTTATTACGGGACTGGAGAATGTTTTCTGCAAGATGCAGATAATTTTATTATGAAGACCAGGGATTTTGTTGAAATCTTACGGTTTCTGAGAGAAAAATTTCCCGATTTGACACGAGTTACTACTTACTCCCGATCAAGAACTGTGAGCCGAAAATCGCTGGCAGAACTAAAAGAAATAAAAGAAGCAGGCCTTGATAGGGTGCATATTGGTTTAGAGAGCGGGTGTGATCAAGTTTTAAAATTTATAAAGAAGGGTGTTACCGCAGACCGGCATATAGATGCCGGCAAAAAGGTAATAGAGGCCGGCATGTCATTATCTGAATACATTATGCCAGGGCTTGGAGGTCAAGCACTATGGAAAGAACATGCCACGGATACAGCGAGAGTTCTTAACCAAATCAACCCTCATTATATACGACTAAGAAGCCTGAGGGTTCCTATGCATGCTCCCCTTTACCAAAAGCTCATAAACGGGGAATTTACAATGTGTACTGATGACCAGGTGGTCGAGGAGATAAAGCTCTTTATCGAAACATTAGACAATACCATCACCAGCACTATTACCAGTGACCACATAATGAATCTTTTAGAAGAGGTAAAAGGAAAACTACCAGAAGATAAAGAAAATATGTTACATGTGATCAAAAAATATCAAGATTTGTCTGAATCTGAACGAATTATTTATCGGATTGGCAGACGAGGCGGTATATATTCGTCAACAGATGACCTCTATCGTGACCAGTCCACATATGATAAAATAAACAGATTAGTGTCGGATTTGTCTTCTAAAGGAGCAGATGAGATTGAACAATTTATTAATGAAATGGCAAATAGATATATATGAGAAGAACGTAGGGGCTTGGCCCCATTAATCGGGTTAATTGTATCAAAAAATTCTATATATGCCCTATTATCCCATATTTTTGGATCTAAACAATGAAAATGTAGTAGTTGTTGGCGGTGGTGAAGTAGCCGAGCGCAAAATAAAAAACCTCCTCATGTATGGCTGCACAATATACATAAGCTCCCCTCATCTTACCCCTCATTTAGAGCAACTGGTAGCCACAAAAAAGATACACCATATACCGTATGAATCCTTAGACGCCCACATGGATGATACCTTTATGGTTATTGCGGCCACGGATGATACTAAAGTCAACAGCAAAATTGCATCCCAGGCAAAAAATCATGGCCTGCTGATTAACACTGTTGATCAGCCAAAGGATTGTAATTTTATTATGCCTTCAATCATGAAAAGAGGAAACCTCCAAATAGCCATATCTACCGCAGGTAAAAGTCCGGCGTTGGCAAAAAAAATCAGAAAAAACTTGGAGAGTACGTTTCCGCCAGAATATGATTCTTTTGTCGAGCTATTAGGGATAATCAGGACAAAGCTCCTTTCCCAGGATCAACCCTCTTCAAAAAATAAGATTATCTTTCAACAACTGGTTGACTCAAATCTTCTTGAAATGATCACACATAAAAATTGGGATGGCATAAGAGCTACGTTACAATCCATCCTCGGAGAAGGTTTTCCCATAGAGGACACCCTTACACAAGTCTTCAAAGAGATATAATACAATGGACGTTCTTTTCTTTAAATTGACTATTATCGTATACCTCATAGCTTCAGCCGGGTTTTTATTTTTTATCATAAAGAAAAATAAAAAAGTCGGGTACTGGTCGCACAGGATTATGCTTTTCGGGTTTGCACTCAATTCAATCTACCTAACCCTTAGCTATTATCAGCTCGGTGCGGTACCTGCATTAACCTTTAAGACATCCCTCTCTTTTCTCTCCTGGACGATAATCGCCGCATATATCATTTTTCAGGTAAAATTCAAGCTGATCGTGTTAGGTTCATTTGTCGTTCCCTTCTCCACCTTTTTGATGATTATCTCCTCGACAATCCCCATCTCACCAATCACAGTAAGGCCTATCTTTAAAGGCCTCTGGCTTCCCCTCCATGTAGGCACCTCTCTCTTGGGGGACGGCATCTTTGCTATCGCCTTTATTGCCGCACTCATGTATCTGATCCAGGAGCGTCAGATAAAATCAAAAAAGCTTGGGGCCTTCTACACCAGGCTCCCTTCCCTCAATAGCCTCGATTCATTAAATTATCATGCAATAAACTATGGCTTCCTCCTTCTTACTATAGGCATGATTACCGGTTCGATTGTGGCCCAGGGTTCCCATGGTTCTTACTGGCGCTGGGATCCAAAAGAGGTCTGGTCTCTGATAACATGGCTCTGCTATGCAGCCCTTTTGCATCAGAGAATGGCAGCAGGATCGCGCGGTAGACGTTCTGCCCTCATGTCCATAGGGTGTTTTTTAATCCTGATCTTCACCTTCGTTGGAGTCAACTTCTTAATGGAAGGGTATCATAGTTTTGAGAGTTTAGAGAGAAGTCAACT
>Ga0180438_10003848_pt1 | contig 22196 bp, 7 predicted proteins | sample SS_ome_12_FD_132455 | JGI IMG/M metagenome (GOLD analysis project Ga0180438, IMG submission 132455) | Hypersaline lake sediment archaeal communities from the Salton Sea, California, USA - SS_3_D_2 metaG | ecosystem: Environmental > Aquatic > Non-marine Saline and Alkaline > Hypersaline >...
ATGTCTGCCCTCTCATGGCCGTTTAGGCCAAACGATGGTTGGGCCGATGGCCGAATACGGGTCATCTCTGCACGGACGTCAGCGACCGGATTCTGCCAACTGTACCTCTTCGCTTCTAGCCCAGGGGAGCCCCGCCGTCAAGGCTAATCACCGCGCAGACCGCACGCTATGCCTGGCCCGTCGCGGAGCCCATTCGCGCCGCCAGGCGCTCCCGAAGTTCTCGCACGGTCAAGCCGCTGTCACCGCGATGCAGCATCCGGTGGAAGTTCGCGCAGACAAGCGCCAGCTCCGACAGCTTCGTCTTCGGTCCCGGCCGCACCTCATGGAGTGGCCTGGTGTGGTGGCACTCGATGAAGCCGGCGCCAATCTCACCGTACGTTTGCGCGAAATCAAAGCCGCATACCTCGCACCGCAGCCCGGCGTGCGGCGCACGCCGCTACAGCTTTCGGTCGAGGCGGCGGTATTGGATGGCCTCGGCGAGGTGGTGGGGTTCGATGTCGGGCGCGGCTTCGAGGTCGGCGATGGTGCGGCTGATGCGGAGGACCTTGTCGTGGGCGCGGGCAGAGAGGCCCAGTTCGGTCATCGCCTGCTTGAGGAGCACCTCGCCGGCCTGGTCGAGCTTGCAGTGTTGGCGGACCTGGCGGCTGGTCATGGTGGCGTTGGTGGTCGTCGAGGAGGAGCGGGGCGGTCCGTCGGGGGCGCCGGATGGGTCGGGGGGGCTTGCTTCGACGGATTCCGCGAAGCCGCAAGCGGCTGCGCGGGCGTCGGGGGCGTCGGTTGATGGGGGGGCGGATTGGAAGCGGCGTCGCTGGGTGGCGCGGGCGGCGACGACTTGCTGACGCATGTCGGTCGAGGCCGTTCCGTCCCGGGTCGCGCGGAGCTGCTTCCAGGGCACGGGGGGGACCTCCACGTGGATGTCGATCCGGTCGATCAGCGGGCCGCTGACGCGCGAGAGGTATCGCTCGATCTGGAACGGCGAGCACTTGCACGGGCGCTTCGGGTCGGTGAAGTACCCGCACGGGCACGGGTTCATCGCGGCGACCAGCATGATCCGGGCGGGGAACTTCAGCGTGCTGTGCACCCGCGGGATGGTCACGCATCCGTCCTCGAGCGGCTGGCGGATCATCTCGAGCGTCGCGCGGGCGAACTCGGGAAACTCGTCGAGGAACAGCACGCCGTGATGGGCCAGCGAGACCTCGCCCGGCTGGGGGATCGTCCCGCCGCCGATCAGGGCCGCCGAGCTGGACGAGTGGTGGGGCGTCCGCACGGGGCGGACGGCCATCAGCGACTCGCCCGGCCCCAGCAGCCCGCGGGAGGAGTAGATTCGCGTGGTCTCGAGCGACTCGGCCGGCGTCAGGGGGGGCAGGACGGTGGGGATCCGCTTGGCGAGCATCGTCTTGCCCGACCCGGGCGGGCCGATCATGAGGATGTTGTGATGGCCCGCGGCCGCGACGACCAGCGCCCGCTTGGCGGCCTCCTGGCCTCGGACGTCGGAGAAGTCCACGTCGTACTTGCTCGCGACGGCGAAGACGTCGTCGAGGTCCACCACGTGGGGCTCGATCGGCAGCTCGTCGGTCAGGAAGCCCACGGCGTCTGAGAGGAAGCGGACGGCGATGACGTCGAGCCCATCGACGACGGCGGCCTCGGCGGCGTTGTCGGCCGGGACGATGATCCCGCGCTTGCCCTGCCCGGCGGCCAACATCGCCCCCGCCAACGCCCCGCGGACCGCCCGCACCCGCCCGTCGAGGGCCAGCTCGCCGAGGACCAGGTAGTCGTCGATCTTCTCCGTGATGAACTGGCCGCCCGAGATCATGCACGCGATGGCGATCGGCAGGTCGAGTGCGGCGGAGTCCTTCTTCACGTCGGCCGGGGCGAGGTTGATCGTCACCTTCGGCGCCGGCCAGCGATACCCGCTGTTGCGCAGGGCTGCCTGGATTCGGCTGACCGACTCCTGGACGGCCTTGTCGGCCAGCCCGACGAGCCGGATGTCCGGCCGGTCCGACGAGAGCACCACGTCGGCCTCGACCTCGCACCCGATCGCGTCAATCCCCTGCAAGATCGAGCTGTGCACCCGCGAGATCATACCGGCCGAGATCATACCCGGACATGATCGCCCAAGCAACGCCAGTCAAGAAACCAGGCTCCGCAGGCCACACCGCCCCGCGCTCGCCCGGTCCTCCGGGGCAGCATTTCCCGGCGGCGGGGAGTCCGGCAAGGGGCGCCGAGGCTGCTTCCCTCCCTCCGGGAGACCCCGGGGCCCCGCCGAGGCGTGGTGTTAAATTTTTGACATTTTGTGATTGACGCGGCCGATTGAAGTGTTAAAATCTTGACATTTTAGCTTTGCGCGACCCGGCCCCCGCGGAAAGGAGACAGCCATGAGCAAGCCCGGGCCTTTGCAGTTGAGCCGGCGCGAACGCCAGATCATGGAGGCGGTCTACGCCCGGGGCAAGGCGTCGGCCGCCGAGATCCACAGGCACCTGCCCGACGCGCCGTCGCGCACCGCCGTGCGGACGATCCTCGGCATCCTGGAAGAGAAGGGGCATTTGAAGCACACCAAGCGCGGACGCGAGTTTCTCTACGAGCCGATCCGGCCTCGCCGGCGTGTCGGCCGCTCGGCGCTGCGGGGCGTCCTCGAGACGTTCTTCGAGGGGTCCATCGAGAAGGCCGTGGCCGCTCACCTGAGCGATCCGGCGTCGAAGGCGACGGCCGATGAGTTGAAGCGATTGTCCCGCCTCATTCGCGAGGCCCGAAGGGAGAACTGACCATGATGCTCGCATTGACGACGTCTCACATCCTGTATGTTCTGGCGGACGCAGGGCTCAAAGGGGTGGCCGTCCTCGCCCTGGCGTTCCTGGCGGCGGGGTTGCTTCGCCGCGCCTCGGCGGCCGCGCGGCATCTGGTCTGGTTCCTGGCCATGGTCGGCCTGCTGGTCCTGCCGGTGCTGTCGCTGGCGCTGCCGGCATGGCGGGCGCTGCCGACGTGGGCGGGGGTGGACCCGTCGGGGCCCGCGTCTGCGGTCCCGGTAGCGGCCGTGGGGTCCACGGCCGAGAACCACGCGGATCCCGCCGCCCCGTCGCCCGGGGCCTTCATGCCTGCGTCCGATGTCGTGGGCCCCGTCGGGCCGGACGCGTCGTCGGCAGAGGCCGCCGGTGGCGAGTGGCGCTGGGCTCTGGCCTTGTGGGCCGCCGGCGCCGGGGTGGCCTTGGCGCCGCTGGTGCTGGGCGCGTTGAGCCTGTGGCGGCTGGAGCGCGGCGCGCGGCCGATCACGAGCGGGCCGTGGGCCGACCTGCTCGAGCGGCTGCGGTTGGACCTGCGGATCAATCGGCGCGCGGTCCTGCTCGAGAGCGACCGGCGGACCATGCCGATGGCGTGGGGGCTGTTCCGGCCGCGGTTGCTGGTTCCTGCCTCGGCCGCGGACTGGTCCGCCGAGTGCCGGCGCGTCGTGCTGCTGCACGAATTGGCCCACGTGAGGCGGTGGGACTGCCTGACGCAGTTCGTTGTCCGCGTGGCGCGCGGGCTGCACTGGTTCAACCCGCTGGCGTGGCTGGGGGCCCACCGCGCGACCATCGAGCACGAAACGGCCTGCGACGACCTGGTGCTGGCGGGGGGAGGCGACGCGCCCCGTTACGCCGAACACCTGCTCGAGGTGGCCTCGCGCCTGCCGGTCGAACGGGTGGCGGCGGCGGCCGCCATTGCCATGGCCCGGCCGTCCAAACTGGAGGGGCGGCTGCTGGCCATCCTCGACGGGACGCGTAACCGTCGAGCGCTGCGCGCCGCCTCGGTGGCCTTGGCCGTTGTCGTCGCCGCCGCCGCCCTCGTCCCGCTGGCCTCGCTGAGGGCGGCGGTCAGTGGCGAGGCGACTTCCATGCCGGCCCCGGTCGCCCCACCGGCCGGCAAGGCGAAGGCCGGCGCTGCCGAGACGAAGCCGGCCCCCAGACCGGTCCACCCGGCCGTCACGACGGCCGAGGCCTTCATGAAGGCCGTCGCTGCCGGCCGCGACGCCGACGCCGCCGACTTCCACGTGCCGGGCAAGATGCGCGCCGGGACGGCGAAGCGGCTGCGCGAGGCGTTCGACCTGTCCGCCTGGCGGGCCGTCAAGGCCTGGGCCGACGCCAAACGGGCATATGTTGCCACCTCGGTCCTCAAGCCCAAGGCGGGCGCCGAGCCGGCCACGGCGTTCGGCATCAGCCTGATCCGGAGCGGCAAGCGGTGGCTGCTGCGCGACATGGACGCCCTGCTGCATCCCGCTGCGGTCGACGGCTTCGTGGCGAAGTTCCGTCAGACGGCTCCCAAGGCCGTGCAGGTGTTCCCATCACCGGCCAAGGGTCCGGCCTGGATCCCGCCGGGCGATCTCGAGAAGCGCCTCAACCTGACGCCCGAGCAGCAGGCGAAGCTGCGCCGGTGGTCCAGGGAACAAGAGGGGAAGGGCGCTCTCTCGTCGAAGGCCCTTGCCGGCTTCCTGCGGACCATCCTCGACGAGAAACAGCGAGCGGTCCTCGAACAGGTGATCCGGGCATCCGCCGCACCGAGGCCCAAGACGGATGCGGAACAGCAGAGACTCAGGAAGGCCTATGGCCTGACGATGGCCATCGGGTCGATGTTCCAGGGCGTCGGTCCGGCCATCAGCCGGAATGATCGCCAGGAGGCTCTGAAGCTGGTGACCGAGATCCTCACGTTGGAGCCGGCCTTCGTCGCCGTTGCCAAAGGAACGCCGCTGGAGCCGTTCGGCAAGATCACGGCGAACGAGACGCGCCGCCTCCAGAAAGCCCTGAAGGACGGCAGGATGGGCGCGGCCCGCAAGCACCTGGACGCCATCGGCCAGCAGGGCACCGCGGCCGTGGACCTCTGCCGCGAACTCCTCGGCAAGACCTCCCGGGGCGCGGCGCCCGCGAAACCGTAGACGACGTACGGGGGGGGCAGGGGCGGCGTGACGCGGCACGGCGCAAGGCAGGCGCGACCGCCGAGGGCCGCGATTGTCTGGTCCGTGGGCCGCCTTGTGCCACCGAACTGACAGGAGATCTGGTCCGGCGTGGGCGAGCGGCTGGGCCGGGGGCGGGGGTTTCATGGCTTGCTCAACTGGAGCGACGGTCGTCGTTGGCAGCGCGGGCGACTATCCTGCGGCTGGCTCAACTCACCGTCGGCAGGACACCCCGTATACTCGGACCTGGCCAGCGAATGCCCGCTCGATTGACGTGGGAGGTTGTCGAGGTGGACCCGTCGATCACCCGCACGTCTTCGCTGATGGCGCCGTTGGTCACTACTACGTCCGCCCGACCCCACGCCGAGTGAGCTCCTTGAGGAGGCGCTCGATCCGGATGCGGACCTCCAGGTCCGGATGCTTGGAGTGGCGCCGGAGCACGGGGGCGATGGACGGCCCAAGGGCCTTCAGTTCGGCAGCCGCCCGCTCGCGGTCCACGTACCGCGTGGCGCCGAGCTGGGCGACGAGCTTCTCGATCCTGCGGATGGCGGCCGGCGGCGGCAGGGCGGCGCTGCGCGCGATCGAGGCGATCTGCCCGACAGGGACCTCCAGCGTCGGCCCGTCGGGGCCGATCCGGAAGCCCAACGTCCGCTCGGCCAGACGCCCGGTCACGATCGTCTCGTTCCACAGCTTCGCGACGGCCTTGCCGCCCGCGCCCGCGCCGAAGTCCAGCGAATACGTGCACGGCGGCAGCAGCTCGTGCTGACCGTCCTCCGTCTGGAGAACCAGGCGAGCAGCCGTCAGCTCCCCGACAAGATGCCCGCCGCCGCGCACGTGGAGCGTGGCCTGCCCGTCGCGCGCGGATGCGTCCCCGTCCCCGAAGACGCGTCGGAGCTGGTCGGCTGCCATGGCCGCCCGGGGCCCGAGCGCCAGCTTCACCGTCAGCTTGCCCGGCAGCAGCGTACCCCCCAGAACCGTGCCGTTGGCGAACGTCACCGCCGGCGGCGAGCCGTTCCCCGGCCGCCAGATGTCCGCGACACCGGCCCCGCGGAAGCTCACCGTGCCGAAGCGGGTCTTCATCCGCAGCCCTGTCAGGGCCGTCCACGTCAGGCGCTCGCCGCCCCGCAGGACGACCATCTTCGGGCCTGCGGCGGGCCACCAGGGGGGCCTGTCCCGAGTGATGCGCCATCCGCATTCGCGCAGCTTCGCCACGGGGATGCGGACGGTGGAGGCGTCGGCGAGTCTCATTCGCACGGCCTGCCGCCTCGGCGAGCCGATCAGGACCTGTCCGTCCACCAGGAACAGCCGCATCGTCCCGTCCGGCTTGGCTCGCGCCAGGCCGGTCAGTTGGGACGAGGCGACGCGGACCCGCCCGAACCGGGTGTCCAGCTCCCAGGCCTCGTCGAGCAACGTGCCGGCCAGAGCGCTCCCGTCGGTCTTCACGAGGCGGTCGGACTCGGCGGTGCGCTGCGGGGGCGCCGAGCCCTCGTCGCCCGCGGCGACCTCCCGAAGGTACGGCGCCAGGGCGACGCGGCGGACTTCCTCGTCGCTCAAGGCGCGGCGCCATACCGCCACCTCGTCGATCAGGCCCGGAAAGTGGCGGCAGGCCCCCACGTGGCCGCGCTCATGGCTGTAGCCGCAACCGATGCGGATCTGATCGGTCGAGGGGGCAAAGGCCTTGAACCGGCTCGTCCCCACGGGGCGCTTGCGGCTGCCCGCCTTGTCGTAGAAGACCGCCTTCGCCTCATCGCGCCGGGCGTTGATGTACAGCCGCATCGCCCCCTCATCGAAGACCAGGGCGACGTGGACCCACCGCCCGGTAGGCACCGGCGCCGCGCTCTGGATGACATTGGAGGGGTCGGTGTAGTTCCCGCGCCCGCCGCTGGCGTGCGCGGCGAGGTGTCCGTCGGCCGTCAGGAGCAGCCGCATCGAGTTGCCCTTGAAGGTGCGTGCCTCGTTGGGGCAGGAACCGCCCTGCATGAGGATGATTGCCCAGCCCGGCTTCTCCTGCCGCACCCACGCCGCGATCGTGAGGGCCCGCCGGTCGCCGGCGCCCAGGAGCTTCGTGCTGCTCAGCGGGACGTGACCGGCCCGGCCGTCGAAGCAAAAGGCCTGGCCGGCGACCCCGGCCCTCCAGCTCGCCCCGTCCGCGAGCCGGCCGTGGTTGCCCCCGACGACGTCCCTGGCGTAGCCGTCCCCGGGCCAGTAGCTCACCAGCCCTTGACGGGGCAGAAGCGCCAGCGCGGACGTATCGGCCGGAGCCGACGCGGCGGGCCCCGCTCCCTCGGCGAGCCCCATCACCAGGCCGACCACGCACGCCGCGGAGGAAAGCTCTCTCGGTAACATGTCTGCACTCCCCAATTGTCCTGCGGCTTGGCCGCGTTCGGTGCCCCCAGGCCCCGCACGTCCGCGCGATCCCCGCGCCGCCGGGGCCTGCCGGCCCTTGCTCCACGATGACTGGATGGTGAACGCGGCTTCTTTGATGGTGACCTTGGAGGTGGCGACCCGGGCCCGGGGGTGGGCCGTGCCACAGCCTTCGGGAGCGCCCACAACGTCGCGGGTGTGGATCGGCTCCGGCTCGAAGCCTGCGGCGGCCATCTTCCGGGGGGCGATCGAGATCGGCTTCAGGTCGCCCACGCCTGCCCAGGCCGGGGCCGCCGCGAGCCAGGGGAGAATCCCTGCCCAACACAATGACTTCTTCATGAGACCACCTCGTTCGGACCCGGGAGGGGGGCGAGCCCTTCCAGGATCAGACGCCCGAGGCCGCCCGGCGGTTCCAGGGACCTTCGGCCCCGGCCGGCGATACCCGCTGTTGCGCAGGGCCGCCCGGGTCCGCGAGACCGACTCCTTGACTGCCACCTCCGCCAGCCCTACGAGCTTGATGTCCGGCCGATCGTCGCCGGTGACGACGTCGGCCTCGACCTCGCACCAGACCGCGTCAATGCCCTGCAAGATGCTCGAATGGACTCGGGAGATCATCGTGTGCCCCCACATTGCCTCGCGCGCTGCGGGATCCAACTATGCACACGAGCGATCATGGCGGACAGGATACTCCCCCGGCCAGGGCGCAAGCAGCAGAGCAGATGCGGGGACATGGACTCCGCGGCCGTACAGTGCCAGGGCTTCGTTCGGCCGCGTTGGACGCCGTTGGCCGGGAGCGGCCCGCACTATGGAGGGCGGCCCCCAGGACGCCGCTCGCCCAGCCCAAGACCTCGCTGGCAGTTGCTCACCGAGCCGCCCCAAGCTGGGCCGAGCTATGTAGGCTGGCCCCCGAATCAACGACCATCCGCTCCCCTGAACCGCGTCACGAAAAGTAAATATTCAAGACCTGACCCCATTCTTCCGTTCAAGACCTGACCCCATTCTTCCGAAGGTCACCTCGGACGCCGGCCTGCTACCGTATCGGGAACTCGACGCGGTTGTTCCGGGCGATCCTGGAGCGGATTCGACGGCTGCGTCTGCCTGAGACGGTGCCGCGATGACGGCGAGAGCGGTCAAGACAGCCGGGATAGGGGAAAGCGAGGGTGAAGGTCTGCGCGGACCAGCTATGAAGGCCCTTGCAGGGGTCCATTCGCGAGGTATCATGGCCCGGGAACGGCCCGATTGTCCAGTTGTCCAGCAGAGGAAACAGAACCGGATGGTGGGATCGTGGTTAAGATCTTCAAAAAGGCTGACGCCGGTCGTCAGCCACAGTCCATCCGGGAAATGTCGGATGACATGAAGACGTACGCAGTTCTCTTGGTAAGCCTCTCTCTCGGGACCGCGGCGACCTTGGCGGAGCCCTTCGTGCGGAACGGCAAGCCCGTCGGGGAGTTCGTCTTGCCGAATCCCCCGCACGCGGCCGAGTCGTTCGCGACACAGGACGTGTGCCGCTGGATCGAGAGCATCACCGGCGCGAAGCCGCCGATCCTCCACCAACCCAGCAAGCTAGCGAACGAGAAGGTCTTCATCGGAACGGCCTTCGCGGGGGAGTTCAAGGCCGATCTGGCGAAGCTGAAGGGAAATGACGGATTCGCCGTGCGCCGCAAGGGCAACCGCGTCTACGTCTTCGGCAGCCGGCCGCGGGGCACGCTGTACGGCCTGTACGCGTTGCTGGAGAGGAACACCGACCTGATCTTCGCCCGCCCTCACGAGGAGTTCGGCACAGTCCACGGGAAGGTGAAGGACCTCGTCCTGAAGACGACCGACTTCATCGACATCCCGGTCTTCCTGAACCGACGCTTCGGCCCCAACTGGCCCGCCCATCGCGCAACGGGGGTCTGGCTGCTGCGCAACCGGGACAACACCCGGGACCATCGGGCATCCTACAAGGGGTTCCTGGATCTCGATCTCATCGAATCATACGGCACGAACTTCGCGGTCCCGATCGCCGCACACAAGGACAAGCATCCGGAATACTTCGGCTACAACCCCATCACGCGCTCCCGCCGATTCGTCAAGCACGGCGAAGGTACGATGTGCCTCAGCGTCCCCGGGCTGCCCGCGATCTGGGCACAAGGGCTCGCCAGGAACGTCGCCGCTCACGAGGCGCGAGTCGGCCGCACCGTCGACCACGTACGCCTCGGGCCCGGCGACAACTGGTTCTGCTGCCAATGTGACAAGTGCCTCGCGCCGCTCAAGCTCCCCGACGGCTCGCGACTGGAGTGCAAGGACCCCGACTCCATCAAGGACCCGCTTTTCCGCTCCACGCAGATCATGATGTTCATCAACGAGGCGATGAAGACTTGGAAGACGCTTCGTCCCGACGTCCGCATCCACGTGCTGGCTTACATCCACTTCGCCGAGCCGCCTCGCGCATCCGTACACCCCGACCTCGGTATCTGGTTCGCCCCCTACCCGACGAGCAACCTGCACTTTCCGCTGCTCGACCCCCGGCAGCCCGAGCCGTGGCGATCTCGTTTCGCAAAGTGGCTCACCATGAACGACCGGCTCGGCTTCTACGAGTACTTCGAGGCCAAACCCTCGCCGCAGGGCTTCTACGCGGCCGCGAACCTCCGAGCCGTCATGGGGTGCCCCGACCACCGCAACGCCCTCATCTACGCAGAGATCAGTAACGACCGCGGCACGGAGGGGATCGGCCAGGGCGCACTGGGGTGGGACGTCGGGCTGATGAACCACTGGGTCCACACGCGGCTGTTCTGGGACCCCACCCAGGATGTTGACTCTCTCTACAGCTACTACATCCGGCGGACCTATCGCGAGGCCGCCCCACAGATGCTCGCATACTACAAGCTCATCAAATCCAGTTGGCTTGCCCCCGACAACAAGACCCACAGCTCCTGCCACGCCAGCATCTCCGGCGTCTACAAGGGCCTGATCGTCAACCGCGGCATCGAGAAGCAGTGCATGCGCCTGCTGACCGAGGGCGAAGCGGTCGCCAAGCACCCGCACTCCAAGACCTTGATCCGCCGAATGCGCGAACAGTATCAGGGCTTCTCCCGGGATATGGCCAGACTCATCGTCGCCGACATCCCCGAGATCTGCGACGAGGCCGATGACTTCGACTCCCTGCAGTGGCAGAAGCCCGACGTCTGCCATGACTTCCGCGTAACCACGCGCGACGGCAAGCGGGTGGATGCGCCGCACAGCACCACCCTCCAGGCCGCCCGCGACGGCAAATCACTCTTCCTGCGCTTCTGCATGGAGTCCCCAAAGGCCGATAGCCTGCGCGCGCTGACGCCTGTCGCGGGGAAGGAGATCTGGCCCAAGGGCGACCATGTCGAGTTCTGGCTCTTCCACCGCGGCGCTCGCTACGTGTTCGCGTTCAACACCAACGGCGCCATGTACGACGCCAGGAACCTCGATCGCACCTGGGACTCGCAATGGCGTCTAAGGACCCGACCGACCGCTTCCGGGTGGGAGGCCCTCGCCGCGATCCCCCTCTCGACCTTCACCCTCGCGCCGGGCAAGGCAACCACGTGCCGCTGGTTCTGCACGCGAGAGATCGCCCCCGCAAAGGGAGCTTCCGTCCACGTGTCCTACCAGGGCAAGCCGTTGTACTATCGCAACTTCCCGGTCGTCGTAGAGTAAGTCAGGAGCCCCGCCCATGAAGCACGCCCCCTCGATGATAGTGTTGCTTGTGGCCCAAGTTGCCCTGGCTGCCGTCCCGTCGGCCTTCGACTTCTCGACCGGGAAGCCCGGCGACTGCTTCACCCAGGACACAGCCGCATGCGTACGCGTCTCCTTCACCGGCCGCGTTCAGACGATGATGATCTCCGACTCCGCCGCCCGCTTGAAGGACGTTGCCGTTAAGCCGCACGCGAAGTACACGCTGAGCTTGACCGCCGCCTTTGAAGGCGACGTTGAGTCGATGGAGGACAACCCCCGCTTCGAGATCTTCTGCCACATCGGACAGACCAGCCCACGTCTGCCCTCGCGCCAGATCCAGTTCCTCGATGCCAACGGCAAGCCCACGGGACGGCCGATCTTAGCCGCCATGCCCATTAAAGGCCGCACGACCTACCGGGATGTCTTCCATACGCCCACCGGCGCGGAGGCCGCCAGGATCACCCTCACCTCGGGCAAAGGCGTCCGGCTGGCCCTGTCGACGCTGAAGATCGAGGAGGCCCCCGACGAGGGGGCTCTCAACGTGAACCCATCCTTCAGCCTCGGCCCCCACAACTACTCCGGCTGGCGGAACATCTCCGCCGGCGGGAAGCTGATCGAGCGCGATGGCAAGACCGTGCTGGACACGAAGTACGGCTCCACGGGGCATGACATCCCCCTCATCGCACCGGGCACGTACGCCCTGTCGGCGATCGCTACCGGCAATGGGTACAACTCGGTGGTGATCGTCCGCGTGTACGACAAGCGGGGCAAGAAGCTGATGCAGGCCTCCACGCGCCGGTACGGCCCGCGCACCTATTTCGTCCTGCCCAAGAACGCGGCCTACGCGTCGTTCCTCGTCTACAGTTGCCTCCTCGAAGAAGTCCGCTTGGTGCGCGTAGGTGACGACAAGGCGATCGAGTCGCTTCGAAAGGAATAGCGTTCAGTGACGGTGACTCACCCCGCGAAGAACGCCCCCGCAACCGCCCCCGTCATCAGGCACGCGAACGTCACCGCCGGCAGCGCCCACAAGCCCCCCGCAGCCACGTCGCCCCGACGCTCCGGCACGAGGGCCGCGATCCCGCCCACGAAGATTGCCAATCAAGGATCTCCAGGATGGGTTCTGATTCACGACCTTAGCGGCGTTCTAGACCTCAAACAAGCGTTCAAGGATCGCCTGTTTGAGGGCTGGGGGTACCGTCCCCTTCTCCGGCGCGGAATGGCACGACGTCAGGCCGGACGGGTAGGCCGGCGCAGGTCCGGTTCCCATGCGTGCCGCGGCGGGGGCAGTTACGCAGGCTGCGCCGTCACGCCCTCCTCGAGCACCTTGAAGCCCATCAAGTCGCCGAGGTCCCGGACTTGCTTCGCGTAGTCACCATAGAACACCGCGCGATGCAGCAGCGTCATCACGCCGCCTTCGAAGGCCTCGCTGCCCCAGTTGAGGAACAGCCTGCGGGCGTCGGGAACCGTCTGGGTGAACTGCGTGCGGCAGGCCAGCGGGCTGGTGCTCGTTTCGATGATCTTGCCCGGGCAGATCAGCATCGTGTCGAGATCGACGAGCTTGGCGCAGGTGACCGGCTGCCCGATGCGGTTCTCGACCTCAAGCGCCACGCCTCCCCCGGAGTCGGTCTGGGTACGGATGACGAACGGCAGGCGCTTGCCTTCGGGACCGTCCATCTTGGTTGCCGAAGTGCAGTGGAAGTGGATCATCGCGTTCTTGGCCGTGTCGATCACCGGGTCGCTGATGAAGCCGGGCACGCGGAAGGCGTAGGAGAACAGCAGCATGGTGAGCGTCGAATCGATGTCGCCCTCGCACGCCCCGACCAGCCCCAGGTCGTTCAGCTTGCTGAAGGTCAGGCACCCGCGGGGATTGCCCATGCAATGGCTGCTGGCGATCGCCCGGGCCTTCTCCTGGATCATCACCTTCTTGACGGCCAGGTAGTACTTCACCGACTCGATGATCTCCTGCCGCTTCGGCTCGACGATCTTCCGCGCCTGGCCGATCCAGTACTGCTGCGCCTCGGCCTCGGCGGCCTTCGGGTCGATCTCCCGGCAGGTCTCCAGAATCCTCTTGTTCGGGACGGCCACCAGCTCCGCGCCGAGCACCTTCTTGACCTGCTCGGCGGAGCGTGCGGCCGCCGTGCCTCGCAGGGGGCCGACCGCGAGGATCCGGGTTTGCTTCATCCAGACAGGCACGCGCAGCAGGCCGACGGCCTTGTCGAGGTCCGACCAGTCGCTGGTGGACAGCAGCAGGACTTTCCTGCCCGCCTTTCGCCATCGTTGGAAATACATCCACCCGTGTCCGCCGAAGGGCTGGAAGAACAGCACGGCCGGCTTGTTCGTGTCGAACAGCTTGCCCAACACGGGTGCCGCCCCGCCGTGGCCGGACAGGTAGATCACCAGCAAGGCGTCCGCCGCGGCCACCTTGGCGGCCACCTCGCCCGTCTTGGCCGGCGGGATCGTCTCCCCGCCGACGAACTGGACGTTGCCCAGCCTCTTGGCCAGCTCCTCCAGGTGCTTGTTCAGCTTGGCCTTCTCGTCGGTCGGCCTGGCCATGTAGCCGCCGGTCCGGCCGACGAAGACCTTATGGATCTTCACCGGGGGGAGCTTCGGCCAGGGGGCTTGCTCGCTGCCCTCGGCGGCCGTCGCGGAGTCGGCCGTCAGATGGGCAGCCAACGCCGCCCCGCCGGCAGCCGTGATCTTCAGGAAACCCCGTCGGCTCAGCGAATCGGTCATCGGTCGTCTCCTCTGCCGGGCGTTTTCCATCCCTTATCCCGCGGGGCCCATCCGAGCAGCCGGGTCCGGCGGCACGGCGTGTCCGGCGCACGTCATGCCGCAGGCCACACTACCCCTCGTCCGTGCCTCCCGCAAGAGCCAACTTGCCCGTCTGAATCCCGCGGGATCCCCTGCCGTCGCCTCCCGCCCGGCGCCAAATGCACCACGCACGCTGCCGCGCGCACACACACGTTGCGGGGCGGTTCGGTCGAGCCTTGGGGCCATACGCCTTCGCCCCCGTTGCCCCATCCCACTGCCGCGGGCTCGGGGGGGGCGAGCCCTGTCGGACTCATGGCGTCGTGCCGGGAGGGGCGGCCCGTCGGACCTTCCCGATCGCCGCCTCGATCTCACGGCGAGCGCGATCGTCCTTTTCCCGCCCCAGGGCCTCGGTCAGCGCCGGCAGCGATTTCTCGGCACGGCCGCCGACGTCCCCCAACGCCTTGGCTGCGACGGCCCGCGTGTACCAGCCCTTGTCCTTCAGGCCGGCAATGAGCACCGGAACGCCTCGGTCCGCCGCGCCGAAGCTCGCCAGCACGTGAGCGACGTTCAAGCGCAGCACGCCCCGGCGGCCGTCGGCCAGCATGGCCAGCAGCGCGGGAATCCCCCCGTCCCCCTCCGGGCGGCCGACGGCCAGCAGCACACGCGCTATGTGCGTGGACGCGTCGACGTTCCTGTTCTCGTTCCGCAGCGCCGTGACCAGCGCCGCCGCGGCCGGCTTGCCCGCGCTGCCGAGGCCCAGAACCGCCGATGCCGCTTGTCTGCGGAATTCCGTCGGATCGTGCGTCGTCTTTGGATCGCATTCCAGCTTCCGGATGAGCAGCGGCAGGTGCTCGGCCCCGCGCCCGGGCTGGATCTTCCTCAACGCGTTGTACGCGCTCCAGACGACTCCGGCGTATCGGTGCTCGAGGTTCGCCCGAAGCTGAGGCACGGCGGCCTTTGCCCGGGGCCCCATGCGGCCCAGCAGTTCTGCCGCCCTCGCCTGTGACAGGTACAGGTCGCCGCCGTCCAGTTGCCCAATAAGGAATCGGATCTGCCGGTCGACGTGTGCTTGGGGATCGACCTGTCTGAGGGCCTCAAACGCGACCCATCCCACGTCCCGGTTTTCATCCTCGAGGAGCCGAAGGAAACCTGCACGGGCCGCGGACGTGTCGGGGGCAATCCGCTTCAGGGTTCGCGCCGCGTCCCGACGCACCGAGGCCTGCGTGTCATTCAGCGCCGTCACGAACACGGGCACGGCCGTCTTCGGCAGGACCTTCATCTCCGCCAAGCCCGCGCAGGCATACGAGCGCACCTTCGGGTTCTCGTCCGTCATGGCTTGCAGCAGTGGACCGACCGACGGCCGGCCGATGCCGGTCAAGGCCCGCACAATGTGCGGCCGTGCGGCGTCACAATTGACCCGCCGCAAGGCGGCGAGCAGTTGCGGGATCGCCGCCTCCGCCTCCGGCCCGCGCCCGGCCAGGGCGGCGGCCGCCGTCTCGACCACGTGAGAGTGCTTGTCGCCCAGCGCCTTGACGACAAGCTTGAAAGCCGTTGGCGATCCGGCCCGGCCGAGCGCGTCGACCGCGGCGGAACGGACATTGCTGTCGGCATCCGAAAGGGCCTCGGCGATCGCCGCCTCGACGGACGAGGTCCGGAACTCCGACAGGCCGCGCAGGCAGTGGGCGCGGACACCCGCGTCGGTCATCTTGAGCCCCCCCAGCAAATGGGGCACGCACGCCTTGTTCTTCAGATCGGCCAGCGCTCGCGCGGCACGGCGGCACTGTGCGGCGGGGGTGACCGGAGAGGCCGCCGCAGCGCCGAGCCGGGCGATCAACTCCTTGATCGCCTGTTCGGTGTGTGGCCGAATCGTCAGTCGGAACGTGGTCGTGATGACCGGGTCCGACTTCGCCACGCCCTTGATGACGGGCCGCATCGACCACGGCGCCCGAGCGCCCGTGACCGTGTACTCGCCGGGGCCGGGGAAGGTCAGGTAGCTCCCTGCCCTCAGCGCCTTCGTGTACGTCTGGCCCGGCCGGACGACGTGCGCCCCCACGGGGCCTATGCTCATTCCGGCACGCGGGTCCATGCCCCAGGGGTCCGCAACCGCCCTGCCATTGCCGGCCACCGCGGTGATCGTGAAGTAGCCGTATCGGCTGACCCCGCTGCCGTTGTGCGTTGGCGGACCGTCGGTGAGGCTGACGGGGACATCGCCCACGTTCGTCAGGACGAACGTGAAGTCGTACATCGGCTCGCCCCAGACGTACTCGGCCTGGTCTGGTACGAAGCCCGCCTCGACGGCGTACCTGCCCTTGCGGAAGCACCTCAGACAGGGCCGGGCCTGCGAGGCCCTGACGGCCTTCAGCAAGACGGCCGCCTGCTTCGTGCCGATCCGCTCCAGCACGCACGCAGCGCGGATCACCCTTCGCCTGGCCGGCGTGGCCGGCGCGAGGCTCTCGGATTCGCGCACGAGCGCCTCCAGCCGGAGGCGGGCCTCGAGCGATTCGGTCTTGTACAGGGCGGCGCGCAGGGTCGGCGCCGCAGACCGTCCCATCATGCGGAGCTGCTCGGAAGCGCGGCTGCGAACGCTGTACTGCTCGTGGTCCAGTTCGCCCATCAGTTGCCTCAGCCCCTGCCTGTCCGCCTTGCGCAGAACCGGATCCAGGCGGCGCCGCAGCATGGCCACGGCGCGGTCGCCGCCGCCGGCGAGCTCCGCCACGGCGGCATAGGCGACCTTCGGGTCCTCCTGGCCGATCCGATCCCACAGCCGCAGCAACTCACCATCGCTCAGACTCGCCGCTGGTGCCTTCGCGCCGGCGGCCGACCTGGTCAGGAGGGCCTGGAGCCTGGCCTCGGCCAGCTTCGTTTCGGGGGCGTTGGGATCGCCGGCGGCCAGCTTCCGCAGGACCTGCAAACACCGCGGGCGATCGAGCCTGGCCAGCACGTCAATGGCCCGCTCCATCCGCATCAGCAGTGCGGGCTCCCGGGCCAGCAGGGACTTGACGCGGGTCCGCGCCTCGGCCGAAAGATCCCCCTTGGCCGCCACGCGCAGGCCCGGCAGGGCCGCCATGTCCAGCGCCTCCAGATCGGCCTGGGCCTTCTGCCGGACACGCCACTGCTCGGAGCCCAACTGCCCGATGAGCGCTGCAATGCGGCCGGCCTCCGCCGGGGCCCGGCCGAGCCGGCCGGCCAGGAAGGCAGCAGCCCGGTCGCCGCCGGAACGTATGGACAGGATCGCCTGATACCTCTTCAGGAACGAGGTGCTCGCCAACTGTCGCCAGAGCGCACCGAGCTGCTCGTCGGTGAGACGGACGTGCTTGACGGCGGGGGCGTCCATGTCCATCCCCCCGGCCCACCACCAGGCCTGCACTTGCTCGGTCCTCTTGAACCGTTTGCCGGTTACCTTCTCGAGTGCGTCGTAGATCGTCCCGCCGCAGGTCTGGCCCTTACGCAGTTCGTCGAGGAATACCGCCACCGCCTGGGGGCCGCCGGCGTTGGCGATGGTCCACATGCACGCATCGTTGTACTGATGGCCCGACTTCCAGAGCAGGGGAACGAGGCTCGGAATGGCGCGCCGGAAGGTGCGGTCCCCCAGGGCTTTCAGCGCGTTGTGCCGCGCGATCGAATCGGTCGAGCCCGCCAGCTTCACCAGCAGTTGGGCGTGGTTGGGGTCCTTCAACTGCCCCATGGCGGCCGCGCAGTGCCGGCCGATCTCGGGATTGTCCCTACAGAGGCGTTCCAGATGAGGGCGAAGCAATGCCGGCGCCCGCCGCGCGAGGACTTCCGCGCCGCCGATGCGGATTTCGACGTTCTCGTGGGATGTCAGTGCGGTCAGCGTTGGGGCGATCTCCGCGGCCTTCTCGGCGCTGATCAGGGCGGTGTCCGCGGCGGCCCTCAAACAAGCCAGGATCACCTTCTCGTTTTCGGAGTGCAGACCGTCGACAATCACGCGCCGCACGCCGGGGGTTTCGAACCGGGACAGGGCGTGCATCGTCGTCTTCTCGCCCGGCTCGGCCCGCCATCGTCTGGTCAAGGCGTCGATCAGCTTCGCGGGCGCAGCGTCGGAGAAGGCGCCCACAGTCGCGGCCAGCTTCGCCGCTCTGTCCCGGATCGCCTTGTCGGAATCGGCCAGGGCGGGGACCAGAACGGCCACAGCCGTGTCAAGATCGACGCCCTCTGCGTTCAGGGCCTTCTTGAAGTCTGCCTCCCCCGCCAACCGGCCCGGCTCGCAGTCGACCGGAAGGGCGGTTCGACAGAAGTCCGCAAAGCTCTGCGCCGTCAGCGCCCGTTTGCGCGCCTCCTTGGCCAGGGGATAGGAGGACTTCCGCTCCCGCCCAAGCCGTTGGATGAAGTACGCGCGGCGGATGTCCGCCGGGATGTCTCGCGTTCGGCCGGCTTCGTCGACTGCCCAGGCCAGCCGGTACCGGACATCGTCGGAAACGTTCCGCATCGCCTTGACGAGATGGGGCGCGACGTTGGGCCCCAGCGCGACCAGCCGCTCCCGGACGAGTTCATCGTCCTTCCGCGACAGTGCCGCCACGAGTGGCCGGACACGGGCTTCGGTCACTTCGACGCTCGCGCGGTCTCTCGGCAGGCGAAAGCCCTCGCCGACAGCCTGCCACCAGCGGTTCCAGCCTTCCGAAGTCATCACGAGCTCCCGGCCGGTCAACCGCCACAAGGCCCACGTTGTGGCGATGTGGGTAACCAGGCTTGGTTCAGACTTGATCTTGCCGGACCTGGCGTGCATGTTGATCAGCAGCGGCACGGACTTCTCGTCGCCGACGATCCCCAGCAGCGCCGTCAGGGCCGTCGCGTCGGGCCCGGGCGATGCTCCGGGCAGCGCCTGGTTGCACGCCCTCGCCGCACGGGGCCCGAGTTTGACAAACGCCTGAACTTCAGGCGCTTTCGAGGCGCGTGCCAAGGTGATGCGTTCCCCTCTGCGGACCAGCCCATGGACCCACCCGGGGTAATGCGGACTGTCGGTCGTGAACATAGTACTGCTGACCATCAGAGACATCGCGACCCCCGGCCTCCACGTCCGCAAGATGCGGCCCAGAAGCTCTTGGGCCAAGTTGATCCGCTTGAGCCCGGCCTTGGCCAGCCTGGTCTCCGGGGCGTCGGGATCGCGCTGGGTCAGCGTCCGCAGGACCTGCACGCACCGCGGGCGGTCGAGGCCGGCCAGGATGGCGATGGCCCGCTCCATCCGCATCAGGAACCCGGCCTCCCGGGCCAGGAGCATCGTGACGCGAGTCTGCGCCTCGCCCGAGAGATCGCCCTTGGCCGCCGCCCGCAGGCCCGGCAGCGCCGCGGCGTCCAGTGCCTTCAGATCGGCCTGGGCCTTCCGGCGGACGTTGTACTGAGGGGCATCCAACTGCGCGATCAGTTTCTTCATCAGGCCCGGATCGGCCGGGGCGATCAGCAGCTTCTCGGCGAGGAACTTCGCCGCCTTGTCCCCGCCGACGCCCAGGGCGGCGGCGGCACGGAACGTCTTGGCGTAGTCCGCCGTGCCCATCTCCTCCCAACACCGCTGTCTGGCAGCCGCTGTCGTGGGCGCCTCGGGCGCCTTGCCGGGCCCGCCCCCCGGGCGCCGGGCGGGCTGCATCAGGATATGCATCCACACCGGCTCGCCCGCGACGGGCACGGTCACCTCGGCCGAACCGACAAACCCCGGCGCCCGCTCGCCGGTGTGCAGAGGCCCGGCCGGATCCTTCATCAGATGGGCCTCGACGGTCACGTTGTATCGCCCCGGGGGAATGCGGGACGTCCGGAACTTGCCGTCAGGCCCACAGGCGAGGAAATCGAGGATCGTGGGGCTTATATTGCTGTGGCGCCCGGGCCGAACAGTTGTCTCCTTGATGCTGATGAACGCGCCGTCGCAGCCGTTGGCGGCCAGGCCGGGAATATCACCGGCGATGGCTACGCCCGTCTTTCGAACGAAGTCGATGCCGGTGGTCTCGCCGCTTTTCAGCTCGATCCACCTGCGATCGCAGAGCTTCGTCACGCGAAGATCACCGACGCGCGTCCTGACGTATCGGCCGACGTCATAGACGCCGGGCGTCAGGCTCCTCAGCGTCACCGTGTTCCCTTGAGCGATCGAGGGCTTGTGCGCGGCCTCGTCCGTCGTGTCCGCCTTGATGATGCCCTTCCATTGGGGCATGTCCCAGGGCACCAGCGCAAGACGGAACCGGCCTGTGGCGGCGCCGGGGATGTCGTACGCGAGCACAGCCGCCGCCGGGGCGGGCAGCTTGATGCTCACCTCGCCGCCCGCCTTGGGAATCCCGGTCACCCAGGCGTGGAGCGACTTGCAGGAGACAGCAACGTGGGTCGCCGTCTCACCATCCCCGGGGAGCTTGAAGCGCCCGTCCTTGTCCGTCCTGCCCGACGAGCCGGTGAAATGCCCCGGCTTGCCGTTGAGCAGCCCAAGCTGCCTCTTCCGGCTGACGAGGAAGACGTCCGCGCCGGCGACGGGCTTGCCGATGGGGTCCAGCACCCGCCCGACGTACCCGCCTAAGCCCTTTGCCCGCTTAACGGTGACCTTGGGGTCCGCCGGCTTCGTCGTCGCCGGCTTGGCCGGCCTGGCCAGGAGAGTCCGGAGCCTGGCCTTGGCCAGCTTGGTTCCGGGGGCGTCGGCATCGCCGGCGGCCAGCGTCCGCAGGACCTGCAAACACCGCGAGCGGTCGAGCCCGGCCAGGACGTCGATGGCCCGCTCCATACGCATCAGCAGTGCCGGCTCCCGGGCCAGCAGGGCCTTGATGCGGGCCCGAGCCTCGGCCGAGAGACTGCCTTTGGCCGCCGTCCGCAGGCCCGGCATCGCCGCCATTTCCAACGCCTTCAAATCGGCGTTGGCCTCCTCGCGGACCTTGTACCGAGGAGAGTCCAACTGCGCAATCAACTGCTTCATCCGCGCCGGATCGGCCGGGGGCGTCAGCAGCTTGCCCGACAGGAACTCCGCCGCTTCGTCCCCGCCGATGCCCAGGGCCGCGGCCGCGCCGGACGCCTGCGTGTAGGCTTCGCTGGTCATATCCCGCCAACAGCGCTCCCGCGCCGCCGCCGTGGCCGGCGCCTTGAGCGCCTTGGCGAAGACCTGCGGGCGCTGCCAGGGCTTCATCAGGACGCGCACCTGCACCGGCTCGCCGGCGGCAGGCACGGTCACCTTGGCCGAACCGATCAACTCCGGCCTGCGCAAGCCGGTGCGGATACGCCCGGTCGGATCCTCCGGCAGATAGGCCTCGGCGATCACGTTGTACCGCCCCGGGGGAATGCGGCACGTCTTGAACTTGCCGTCGCCCCCGCAGGCGAGGAAATCGAGGAGTATGGGGCCCATGTAACTATGGAGTCCGGGCCGAACCGTTGTCTCCTCGATGCGAATGAACGCGCCATCGAAGCCGTTGGCCGCCAGGCCGGGAATATCACCCACGATCGCCACGCCCGTCTTTCGGACGAAGTTGATGCCGGTGGTCTCGCCGCCTTTCAACTCGATCCACCGGCGATCGCAGAAGAGCCCCTGGCCACGGAGGCCGACTCGCGCCGTGACGTAGCGGCTGACGTCATACAGGCCGGGCGTCAGGTTCCCCAGCGCCACCGCCCCCCCTTGAGCCACCTTTCGCCTGTGCACGATGTCGCCCGTCGCGCAGAAGATGCCCTTCCACTTGGGCATGTCGTACGTCGCCAGCGCCAGACGGAGCCGGTCTGTGGCGGCACCGGGAATGTCGTACTTGAGGATAGCCGCGGCCGGGGCGGGCAGCTTGATGCTCATCTCGCCGCCCGCCTTGGGAATCCTGGTCAGCCAGGCGTGCAGCGACTTGCAGGAGACCACAACGTGGGTCGTCATCTCCCCCGCCCCGGGGAGCTTGAATCGCCCGTCCTTGTCCGTCTTGCCCGACGAGCCTGTGAAACGCTCCGGCTTGCCGTCGACCAGCTCGAGCTGCCCCGGCCCGCCGACGAGGAAGACGTTGGCGCCGGCGACGGGCTTGCCCGTGTGATCCAGCACCCGCCCGGAGATCGCCCCGCCGCGCCTGAGGCGGACCACCACGCCCCTGTGCCTGAGCGGCCGGGAGAGCGGCTTGTCGGACACCAGTTGCGGCAGATAGCCGTTTGCCAGAATGCGGAAGTAGACGAACTGCCGGCGGTCGTCCGGGAGGCAGTGGCTGATGGAGAACTTCCCGTCCGGGTGTCCCCCGTACGTCGTGGGGTACCAGCGAATGTCCTTGGCGTCGGTCACCGGCTTGTCGGTCCAGCCGGTCCGGATGGCGAACTTCTCCACCGCCTTGCCGGTCTCGGCGTCGATCACCCGTCCGACGAAACCGCACTTGTCCTTGGTCTTCTCGACGGTGACCTTGGGATCCGCCGATCGGGCCTCGGCCTTGTCTTCCTTCGCCACCGGGGCAGTGGCGGCGACTGTCGTTTCCGTGTTCGTGCGGAGCAATGCCCCCGCGACGGCGAGGCAGACCACGATGAGAACGCCTGCCAGCCAGCGATTCGC
>Ga0180438_10003849_pt1 | contig 22195 bp, 2 predicted proteins | sample SS_ome_12_FD_132455 | JGI IMG/M metagenome (GOLD analysis project Ga0180438, IMG submission 132455) | Hypersaline lake sediment archaeal communities from the Salton Sea, California, USA - SS_3_D_2 metaG | ecosystem: Environmental > Aquatic > Non-marine Saline and Alkaline > Hypersaline >...
TGAGGAAGCTCGAGATGCAGACCCCAAGGGGTATGCACGCCTGAAGGCATATTACAATAGGCTCAATGCGCTGGCAGGAAGAGAGCTTTATTTCGTCAGGGTGGTTACCTCGCCGCAAGAGGCAAGCACCACATTCTCTGGCATCAGAGGCAGGTTTACGGAAGGAGAAGTTGGAGAATTCCAGGTCACCGGTGTTGTAATGCAGGATCAAGAAGAGTTTATTGATGCGCTGGATATCATATGTAATAACATTGTTCTTGCAGAGAAGGGCAGGATTTTCGGCCGGGTGCTGGCTGCAGCGATTACCAGGACGCCATTTAGAGCTGCGTTTACTGATGAAGGGGTAAATAGATTGGAGGCGCTACAGGAAAAAGAAATAGCGGAAAGAGGCCCCTCGGCGGTCAGAAGGACTATCCTTAAACTCGAAGGGACTGGGAACGAGGAGACGGATGCGAGTATAGACGAAGCGTTATTCTCGGACCTCGAAGCGGACATCGCGTATTAATGGAAGGGGAGAGACATTCGAGATGGCTAGAGTTATAAGAAAAGCGAGAGAGTGGGGCAAGTTGTGAAACACGAGTAAAGCAGGAAGGTGATAGATATGCGTAAAAGCAGCAGGCAGGAACTTAAGAGATACGGTACTTATCTGCCGGATAATACGAGTTATCTGGAAAGGGAGAGTCTATATCTTTTCCGGTCTTTAAGGAGACAGTTTAAGTCCTTGATAAAAACAGGTCGCATAGCTATCTCCTTTTTTGTAGTTTTTCTTTTATGTCTGCAACAATTTTATTCTTACGCCCAGACTTACGAGAGAGAGAGAAGCGTCGCTGCCGGCGAGATCACGCCCTATGATGAGGAAGCTGGTCGAGCAGGGAGGCTTTCTCCTGAGCAGCTGGAAACCCAGCAGCGCCTACAGGAAGGTCTTATTGAAAGGAAAGAGGTACTTAACGGGATGGTCACCCTTATAAGGTATCAGCCTACCCCCGAGGAGGCGGAAGATATGCCACTGAAGAAGGTCGGTGCCGGGGGAAAAATCATAGTCGAAGAGGTGCGCGTAGAAAAACCAGAGGAGCCTGTCAAAAAAGCAGAAGAGCCGAGGAAGAACGGAGCTATAAGTGCCGCAAAGAAAGCTGCCGAAATCACGGTTCCCATAGGTGTCGTATTATTAATAAAGGACGGGGCAGATAGCGGACGGAAAGCTTACGATTGGCTGACAGACCGCATAGACTCCATGAAAGACGGTATAGGCAGCCAGGAGATACAGTTTGAGATGAAGGACGTGCCTTGGCCGCTTCAAAAACCTCTCGAGCAGCTTTTGGACGTAAAAGGCGTCGACGTAAAAGTGCCGGGCACGGACTTTGCAGTGGCAAAAGCTTCTCTGGCGGTTCCGAGCAGGCTGTATAACGTGGAGGACATACTTTTTACTATAGATGCCATAACGCTTGATAAGGTGAATGATGGTGAGTTCGAGATACGCGTTCCGGCGGAAGCAAAAAAAGATTTCGAGAACAAGGTGCTTTGTCTAGCCAAGATAAAAGATAAGCACGGAAAGACGATCGAGGATAAGCTCCTCGAAGGTGACGTAGAGACGCTTGCGATGGTCCTGGCAGAGTGGGCAAGATACGCGGTATGCGGTTTCAGCTTTGACAAGGAGACTGAATCGACAATGGCTAAAGCGATAGTCAAAGTGGTCGGGGTCGGCGCCCAGAGTAAAGTCGTCAGGATAGTCGATAATGGGCTCAAAAGAGATGAGTTAGGCACGGTACTACTCGAAAAAGAGATAGATAAAATAGTCGGTGAGGATAAAGAGGCAAAAGAACGCATAATGACATATATATACCCTGAAGGGACCAGCCCGGGCGTTTTGAAGACGTATCCGACAGGGCAGATAGAGCGTAAGGGCCAGGAAAGAGTCGGAAGGTGACAAAATGTGGTTACGTAGCAGAGAAGAAAATAACCGTAGTGAGGCTTCCGGCATGAAATGCCGGATGGGATGGACTTATTCTGCTGGCAATGATGAGGGAGGGCTTAATGCATCTTGTTCCCGCGGTATAGCTGAAGTGGCATCTCAAAAGTACGTCCGTCCCTGGATAAAAACCGTTGCTTTAGCGGTCGCGTTTACCTTTCTCTCTCAGCAGGTCACATATGGGCAAATAGCACGACCCGCCGGTGTCCAACCTCTGGTAAAGGGGAGGATCGACCTTAACCAGGTATCAATACCGCGCGATATCGCTATCACAAAGGATATAAACAAGACCCCCAGCAAAGAGCTTATCATCAATATAAAAGACGTTCATGACAATTACGGCGCCCAAGAGTCTATTGTATCGGTTCTTGATAATCTGGCGGTAAATTATGACGTCAAATTTGTTGGAGTTGAGGGATCAGAGGGCTTGATCGATATGAGCATCATATCGAGTTTTCCGGATGATGCGGCCAAGAAGATGACGGCGGAAAGCCTTATGGGCCAGGGTAAGATCTCAGCCGGAGAATTTTTTGCAGCTCTTTCAAGTACGCCGATTAAACTCTATGGAATAGATGACAGTAAGCTTTACTTGGAGAATTATAATGCCTTCTTGAATTTACTTAAAGAGAAGGGCCGCAATAGCCGGCTTATCGCCTATCTTAGAAACGCATTGTATGCCCTGGAGGATCATGTGTTTTCAGAGGAGCTGAAGCAGCTTAACCGTAATTCGATTCTCAATAATGCCCAAGGGGAGAAGTTCACAAAGAGGTGGTATTTTATTGAAGCCATAGGGGAAAAACACGGCCTTAAGTGTGACATGTATCCAAATATCAACGCCCTTGTTAAAGCCGTTGAGATTGAAAAGAAAATAGACTACGCCGCTACCAATATCCAGCGTGACGAAGTACTCGAAGTGCTTACGCGTCGGTTGAAGAAGGATCAGTTGGAGGAACTTATATTAAAGAGTCTTTCGTTCAAGCTTGGCAAGATATCGAAGAACCAGTTTTATTCATATGTACTACTTTTAGCTAAAGCCGAGGGTCTTGACAAGAATCTTTATGATGAACTGGAGGTCTTCTGTGATTATGTCGCGTTGTACGAATCAATCGACATCGCGGAACTGATGGATGAGATTGAAGATTACGAAACCAGGATAAAGGAGAAACTGTACAGGAACGAGGACGAACGGAAGCTGACGGAACTGCTTAAAGATGTCGAGATATTAAATAATATCTTTGCCATGAGTCTTACCAGCGGGCAGTTGGCGTATTTCAAAAGTCATATGGACAATTTCAAATGGAAAACTTTCCTGGATTTCATCAAAGAGGACTACCGTAAATATAACCTCCCGCTTCCCGCGGAGCTTGCCGAAGCGGGAGAACTTTTCAAAGAGCTCCCGCAAGCTGTTGCTTTTTATGATGCCGCCACCGCCAGAAACCATGAAATGGTGGAGAACATCTTACGTCTCATGAAGGAGAATAATGTTAAAGTGGGGGCGATTGTAACAGGCGGGTTCCATACCAGGGGTATCAGCGAAATATTAAAATCAGATGACCTCTCATATATTATTTTGCTTCCACGTTTTAACCCGAAAACAGGCGAACGCCCCTACATTACGATTCTTACAAACAAAACAAACGAATACAAACTTTACACAGAAAGTGGGGAGTACCTTGCGCTTACGTCAAATTTTGCAGTGATGCAGGAAATCCTGGAGGGTAGCGGCATGGAACGGAGTGAATTCCTGACGAAAGCAGAGGCGGTAGCGATACTCCTTGCTTCTTCGATAGCGGAATACGTCAGAAGAGGCGTAATCAACCGGGAGGTATGGAACAATGTGAAAGACAGATATCTTAGAGACTATGTAGCGCGGCAGACCCAGATGAGGGATTCCGGGGAGATTTCAGACCGGCAGGCCGCAGAGTCTATAGCTCTTATGGAAAAACTGTTAACCAGAAGTGTGATAGACAGGAAAGAGGATGGAGAGATCGAAGTATATTTTAGAAGCGAGGATCTAACGCCCGAAGGAAACCTGCAGTATGTGGCAAGGTTTGAAACTCGGCAAGAAGAAGGCAAAGAAGCGGAAATGGTACTTGCGGCTATAGGAAGAAGGACGAACGTACCTGGTGCGACAATCGAAGGGATAGAGTTTGAAGGAGCTATCAAGCTGGCTGAGAGAGTCGGTGAAAGAGCAGTGGAAGAGGGCGCCAGGCTTCTTGAGGGTGTAGGAGAAATGAGAAGGAAGGCGCTTGACGATAGAGTTGGTAGCTATCTGAAAACAACACAGGAACAGGATATAAAGAAACTCACCCAAGGAGTTGAGAATATTGCTGCTAGGTTAGGAATGAGTGGGGTAGTCACCGAGGAAATGGCACGTGAGATGGTGCTGAGTAGAATTATTAATAAAGAGTTCGTAGGCGCAGGTCTAACTGTTGAGGAAGCTACCGAAGAGCGGGATGGGATTATAAGGTTAGCCCAGTCCAGAACAGGTGTGACTGAGGAACTTACCTCGGAAACCGTTCGCAATGCCGCACAGGAAGTGGCAACTAAACAGAGGCTTGCGGACAGGAGAGCGGAGGCCAAAAAGGGTGTCGTAGCAGCTTTTAATGAGTTGAATATAGGTTTGAACTCAGAGGAATTGCCAGAGGTTTATGGGGAAATCGAAGGGGAGCTGCAGACAAGGCTTATAGCTGCAACAACTGCGGAAGAGGTAACCAATATCATCCAGGAAACTGCACGTGAGCTAGCAGGCAGAAAAGTGCGTGAAACCATTGCCAATGAGTTTACTGCTATAGGGTTTACCGAAGCGGTAGCGCAGGAAGAGGCGGCGTCAAGGCAGGAAGAAATGCTGGAGACGGTTTTCCTGGTCAGTGCTGCTAAGGGAAGGGAAACAATGAGTCTTTCTGCAATCCGTATGGAAGCTAGAGAAGAGGCAAGGGTTGCTCGGATAAAAGTTGATGTTGAAGAGGCAAAGGATGCAGTGAGGCAGCAGTTCAAGGTTCTTTTAGGATTGAAAGGTATAGCTGAAGAACCGACCGAGAGGGAAATAAACATTTTATTGGGTGATGTGGCTTTTATGTATGAAGCAGATAAAGGAAAAACAATCACCCGGGATAATATTGTGAATGCTGTGACTCTGTTTGCGGATAAACTTATCAATGCCAGGCTTGATGCAAGGGAGAAGCAGGCGAAACAAAGCATAAAGGATGCTTTCTCGCGGTATAACATCATCTTAACTGAGGAAGATATAGCTAGTTATTATGATGGGATAGCGGAGGATTTGCAGGAGAAAATCGCAACTGAATCGTCCACCGAAGTTATATACAGTATTATGAGAGCGGACGCTCAGGCGATTGCGGACCTTCGAGTTCAGACCACTATTCGTGCGGGGGCAATAGCGGCAGGAGTTACTTTAAGCAAAGCCCAATTAGAGGCGTTACAGCCCGAGGTCATTGAGGCTGCTACTTTTACTGCCACGCGGCTAGGTAGAGATGGAATAACCTTTGCAGAGATAAGTAGCGAAGCCGAAGATATCGCTCTTAGGGAGAAAGGGGAGATTGAAGCAGGAAGAGCCAGAGCCGAAAGACAAAGAGTGCGCCCCGCTGTAGCGGCAGCGTTCGCCGATATACTAAATCGGGCAGGTATAAGTGAAATAGCGACTGCGGCAGAGGTTGATAGCTTGATGGATGAGGTGATGCCGATGCTGGCAGCGGAGAGGCAGCGTACAGGTGTTGAACCCACCTCGGAAGACATTGCAAAGGTCGTAGCTTTGGTCGTTGATACAGAAGGGATTGTCGCACAGAAAAAAGCTGCAATCGGAAGAAGGAAAATCGAAGCGACTTTTACACGTCTCTTGCAAGAAGAAGGTATCCTAGAGGCGCCGGGAATGGAAACTCTTGTAAGAGAAGTTTTACAGGGTCTGGGGATAACAGCTAGGGCGAGGACAGTTTCTGAGGCGGAGATTGAATCGCAAGTAGCTATGACCGTTAGACGTATAGTCAATGAAAAAAAACAGCAAAGACTGACAGCAGTGGAAAGTATCGTACGTGACGTGTTTGCAAGATTTGGCCTGACCGCAACAGAAGACCAAATAGGGGTAGCAACCGAACGCGCAGTTAGTGCTTTAGAGGCAAGGAAACAAAGAGAAGTTACCCCCCAGATGCAAGCGGAAATCCTGGCATTTGTTCAAGCACGGCTTAATAATACGATAACAGGGGTTATTAGAGACGCGTTTCGCGAGGAAGGTTTAACCTTAACTGAAGAAGAGATAGCGATAAGGCGCAGGGAACTGCTTGGACCGGCTGCTGGCAGGAGAATAAGTGTCGCAGATATCCGTGACTTAGCAGTTGAGGCTGCAAGAGAGACTGCAGAAGCCCAAAGGCGTGAGGCTGAAGCCCAGAGACGGGAAGTTGAAATAGCTAGGACCAGAGACAGAGTGCGGCAGGAACACGAAAGTCTTTTAGCAAAAGCTGGTATTGCTGAGACTCCGACCGAGGCGGAAATAGACGAGGTACTGGACGGAGTACTTGTTATGTATGGAGGGGACCAGGCAGCAGTTAGGGTTACAGCGGAACAGATCAGAAAAGGAGTAGAAGTTTTTACGAAAGAGCGCATTGTCGAGAAACAGCTTGCAGCCGTTAGAAGAGAACGTAGGGATATTAGAGGTGAGGTTGAAGGGATCATCTCAGATATATTTGCTGAGTCTAATATAGAACTGACTCAAGAGGAACTGGGAAGAGCCTATAGTTCTGTCATCAGTGGTCTGGAGCAGGAACTTGCTGAGGGACGTATAGAAGAGGTAGAGGCGCAGCTCCAAGAAGTGGCCAGGCAGCATATTAGTGCAGTAAGGAAACGCATGATCTTTAGTGCGTTTGAAGAAGCTGGTATTAGTACTATGGTAGCTTCGGAGAGTGAGATAGGCATAATAATTAGCGATGCTGCTTTACTTGCTCTGTTAGCATTTTTAAACGGCGAAAGGGAAAACGATATGGTTACCACTAATGATATTCGTCTTGCGGCAGGGACGCGCATTTCTGACATATTAAGAAAGACAATGGAAGAAGCAATTAATAGAGTCTTCTCGCAAAGACGTTTCAGGATAACTACGGAAAGAGAAGCAGAGACTTTTCAAAGTGTACTTGCAAATGCCAGGGCAATGGCTAACGAAGGTCTCCGTGAGGGAGAAAAGGAAAAGCTGCCGAACCTTGCTGATATAAGTATCGCTGCTGAGCAGATGGCAACAAGAGAGAAAGCTGCTATACGGGATGCGGTTTTAGAAGAATTAAAGGATATAGGCATTGATGAAGTTTTCATAGCTAGAGAGCTTGAACAGATACTTGAGACGTCTTTCTCGACAGAACATGCATTAGCACAACTCAATATAGTGGTCAGGACCATCAAGAAGACCATCGCTATGGAAATGGCGTCACTTACTGCAGGTGGCGAATGGCTAGGCTTAACGGCGGAGGAGGTTGAAGGTATCGTACAGTATGCTCAAGGCATGCTCTTATCAGGCGCGGTTGAATCAAGAGTTGAGGCTCTGAGAACGGCTACTAGGGTGTTTGTGCGGGATATTATCAGTAATGCAACCGGGATGAGTAATGCCATGATAGAAAGATGGAGTACCGACTTGGTAGCTGATGTTGTGAGGGCAGCTGGTGCGAGGGCGGCTTTAAGGGGAGATAAGACGTTTTCGATAGCTGATGTTGAGGTGGCATCGATATTCATTCAAAGCGAAAAGAGGGCACCTGTTACCAGGGAATGGGAAGCCATGAACAAGTTTATTGACGGGAGAGAAGATTTGACTCCACAAGCTGCCGCAAAAGAATGGATAAGGATTGCTGCAAATATAAAAGAAGAGTTAAAAAAACAGGATATTGCAATTAGACCGACGGCTTTAGATGTGGAACAGTTAAGTGGTGCTGAAGAGAGCCTGGAAGAAGCGGTTGAAAAATGGGTACAAGAGAAAAAAGAAGGGGCTAAAAAGGCCGTGAATGACATCTTGGCATCAGAGCAATACGAGATTGATGAGGCGAAGAAAGAGATACTCATAGAACAAGCCGTTAAAATACTCACCAATTCCGTATTGCCGTATGAGGAAAATGCGGAAAAAGTAGTTGAAATGCTCTATAAGATACAGACTCAGAAAGCTGTAAACTTCACGCAGTATGGTGTTGAGATGCATGTCGTTGGCAAGCAGGTAGACGCGACCGGTAAGGAAATAACTGGCAGGGAAAGATTAGAAAGAATGTACAAAGACTTAGGCGGTAAAGATCCAAAGGGGCCTGGCGATGGAATGGTGATAGAAGTCACAGATGAAAGTGGTAACACGACCAAAATAGCGCTGGTGGCCGAGGAAGCTCTGGCGGGTGCGAACTTTTTCGATGTCGTGCGGCACGAAGTGGTCCATGCAACAACAGATGCTTCTTATGTCATGGCGGCAAGGTTCGGAGGGGGCTTTGCTCCGGTGGCAGAAGAGGAGCTAAGTGCCTGGTCAGAGCAAATGGAACTGGGATGGATCCCGCAAGGAGACATTGAGGTTATTGAGAAACCTATTAACATAGAAGATCTAGTAGGCCAGCTTATAGAAGCAAAAGCTAAAGAAGAGGCGAGGAAAGAAGAAGCGCGTCTTCTCGCCGAAAAAGAGGCAAAAGAGCGGGAAAGCAGAATCACCGGGGGCACTTCAGATTTGATAGAAGAGGCCAAAAAAGTACGTGATGAACTCATGAAACTCGCCGCGGGACTGGCTCTGGCCAAAACGCCGGAGGAAGAAGCGGATATCAAAGCGGCGCTTCAGGAAAAACTTCTTGAGTTAGAAATAGCAATAGCACGTGCCAGACAAAGACTTTCGTCCAACCGAGACGTGCTTGAAGCTGCCACATATACCGACCCCGCGACAAACCAAACCCAAACCTATTACGATAAGTACGACAAAGACATAGCCGCCAGTTTAGAAAATACCTTTAGAGATGCACAAGATGTTCTTGCAGGTAAAACCCCGCTAGCGGGGTTTCAGCGCGCCGCTATAGATGCGAGAATAGAGGCGCTCAGAAATAGAGGTGCGGTAGATGACCTTATAGTCTTCGTAAGAAGCGGAGATTCTTACGTCCGCAGAAGCGCAAGCAGCGCGCTTGGAAACTTGTTAAGTGCTGAGTCCCGGTTGTCTCGTGATTTCAACATGCTTCTACAAGGCGTGCCTTTTGAAGTCCAAGGTGTTTATATCAAGATTAACGATGAGCTTTTGAGTGCGAGGATAGAGCTGGCAGGGCTTAGACGCAAGCAGACTTCTCTTCTTGCCGAAAAACCCACAGCAACAAGGACTGAAGAAGATATACGCCAAGATAGAGAGGCGAACAAAGCAGAGATCGAGAACGCCGAGAAAAGGATACAGACTCTTTCTAGTGACCGGAAAATTATGGATGCATTGCTCGAGTCCGCTCTTTTAGAAGAAACAAGTTCAGCTATTTTTAAAAACGCAGCTGCGGTACGCGTGGCGGTTACTCAGGATGGACTCGGAAAGCGTGAAACGTTTACAAATCAGATACTATCTGAGCTTGAAGGCATGTGGGAACTGGGAGATAAAGGAGGCAAGCCCGTAGCTCTAGCCCAGCAGTCGGAGCGTACTATGCAGCTGGTGAGCGCATTAGAGATCATAAACGGGATGAACGAGGAGGATGATAGGAGCCTTTTTAGATTACGGCAAAATGATAACCTGTGGGATAAAAGTGCGAGGAAGTTCAAGTTTGATGCGCTTACACGATTAGCGGAAGGCATTAATAAGGTAAACGGTCTTCTCACCAGAACCATGGATATGGCCAGGAACAATGTAGAGAGCCGTACCAGGGACATTAGAAGCCAGACTCCGTGGAGAAGTGTTGTTTTTGGAGAGGGGGAGAATACCGCAGTTATCCCCGTATTGATTAAAGAGAAGAGAGATGAAGCCGGGGAACTTGTCTATGTGAAGCTTACCAGGGAAGAAGTCGACGCGGGGATGAAGGACCTTGATAACGCGGCCACGCCTTTCAAAAAGGCAATGAGACAGCTTGCAGGCCTACTTGAGGGAAAAACCGAGAGAGTAAGAGGACTATTAAAGGGATTATGGAGAAGACGGGAGAGAGCGGTGTTTTTAGCTACACTGAGCAAACAGCTGGGAGAATGGTTTGAGACCCTAAATAGCGTGGAGCTACCCAGCGCACTGTCGGATGAATTCACTCAGGCAGAAAAAGACGCATACCAGGAGGAACTGAAAGAGTTCCAGGCGCTGCGGGACCAAATCGACAAGATCTTCCTGAAACCGCAGTTAAGCGTCAAAGATATACTGGATCTAGCGGGCACTAAAGGCAGGGAAGGGCTCCTGGAGCAGGCGACAGGGGTACTGATCTCAAGCAATTGGCTTTCTAGTTATAACGCGGTCCCCCTGCATGACTCGATCAGCGCTAACATCTTCAATTTGACGGAGTTTATAAATCCCCCGCCGATCGCCGAGGGAGTAGTGGAAAAGACTTTACTTGAGAAACTGGATAGCCGGGAGCAGATGACAGAAAGATTCATAGGTGTTTTGGATGTAGTCGAGAAAGGACTTGTGGCTAGAGGCATAGACAAAAGAGACGCGATCAACGAGGCAAAAGGAATCGTTGACGAAATGCTGGATGCGATCAGGGTCTGGAAAGAAAGCGTGAAAATAGGCGAGGATATAGATCGAAACGGAAGGCTTCAAGAGCTGAGCGCTCAGCTCCGCGAGGTGTTAATGACGCTCGCCTTTGGAGAAAGCACCGAGCAGCTCAAAGCCTTGCTAGAGAGTAAACTTGCCGGCAGGGAGATCAATCAAGACGTTATGAACGATGTGCTTAACGGACTTGGCATTACAGATCCGCTTGTCGCAAAACAGTGGAGTGATCACGTCCTTGAGAAACCGGACAGGAAAACGCGGATTGAAAGCCTTGCTGAATATATACTTCGCTCGCTTACGGTAGGGTACCAAGGCCGGGACCTCGAGAGTAACGTGGGCAGATATTTCGGTGGTATAGCAGGGGAATTTACGGATTCAGAAGGCGTGGTCAGGAATGCAACAGTAGCAACATTTTTCCAGGATCTTAGGCCAGGGATGGAAATCGGTAGGATTGTGCAGCGTGAGATGAGGGGTAGTGACGGCAAGGGCCGCACCAGTAAAGACGATTGCCTTGAGAAAAAGTTAAGCAAAGATTTTGAAAATAAATCGCTGCGTATGGAATTGGCCGCATATTACCAGATGGCGACCATACTGGCCTGGGGCGCTTCTCCTTTTGTCGAGCAGGTAGAAGCCGGTTTTGACATGGCTGACGACTGGTTTGTGGATATATCCACGGGTGCCGGTAAGACCCTGGCGTACCCGATACCGAATATAATGAATACTATCCAGGGGCTTAATAGCATACACAATGTTACCGATGATTATTATACGGAAAGAGACTTCCGGGAAACCCAGTTTATCTACCAGATGCTGGGTTATAGCGTCACTTACATGCGCGGCGATGAGAAGGATCTTAAGACCGCCGTGGGAAGACTTACAAACAACGATGTTGTGTATATGTCATACGGGGCGCTTAGCTTTACCTGTCTTGATGCCAAGAAAGATTTGACGCTTCCCGAAAGCAAAGAGTGGCTCCGTCTTCTTGCCAGGACCAGGCTGACGTTTGACGAGTGTGATGTCGCACCGTATCTGTCGGATTTCATTATAGCGGCGCAGCAGAGCAATTTAAGCGTCGAGGAATACGTGCAGAAACTCATGACGCTCATGACCGCCGAGAAACTTTTCGAGGAAGGCGAGATCAGCCAGGTGTTTTCCATGATGGAGGATAACGTCGCGACTGTTAATGCACGGGCGGCCAACCTTGATGAGCAGCTTACCAAAGTCCGTGAGATGATAGCCGAAGAAGGCGTTAGTGTCAGGATCGATAAGGGCAACCTTGTAATCGCCGATGAGACTGTAACGGAAGAGGAAGCCAGGGCGAAACGCAGGATCAAAGTGAAAGAGAAAGAGTTCCTCGTCAGCTATGACGCGAAACAGGGTTTTGTAATAACAAGACTGGAATGGATAGGTGAAGATGTCGATGCGGCAGGCACGGTAAAACTGGACCTCACCGCTACTGTGGCAGCGGCGGATAAGAGGACGGAAGCCGTGGTCGCAAGGATAATGCAGCAGATGGCTGCAAAACTTAACGTTTTCTTCCCTGAGATGAGGATAGAAGCGCCTTCCTGGGAGGAGTTTCTGGACTGCGTTAAGGCATTATACATAGACAAACTGGGCGTTAAGTACAGGCTGCAGTATGCCAAGGAGACGGGCGCCGAAGCTATTATCATAGATGAGAACGGAAGGGTGACCCAGAGGGGTAAGCCTTTTACGGGGTTTGACGTCAGGATGCAGGAGTCGGACTCTTTTCTCATAATGAGTGACGGAGAAGAGGTCGCGCTTCTAAACAATGAATATATCGACACTCACCCCAGCACTCAGGAGGCAGTGATCAGTGTGGGGGATAAAAGATACATGGTCGCAAAGGGTACCGCGGGATTTCTTCTGACCGAAGCTTCCCCGCAGATCGTTCTTCTGGGAGAGGAGACGATGAGGGAGCAACCGGGGCAGAGGAAGGACAGGTTCCACACCTATTACGAGATGAAACACCAGAAAGCTGAAGGCGAGGTGCCCTCGGTTCTCGGGGACAACCAGAGCACCGAATACCTTTCTTTTACGGATGTGACTAATCTGGTTCATTCATACGGCGGCGCCAGCGGCTCTGTCGCTACCGCCGCGACCGTCATGAATACTATCTTCCCGAAAGCCAAGGGAGTGAAGAGGATGGATCCGGCGAACCCCAAAAAAGGCGCCGAAAGACCTTCTGTCTTTGTCGCAAGCGACGAGAGGACCTGGAATGTTGCTTTAAACAAGATACGGGAGATATACAGTAACGCGCCCGATGCAAGTATGATCATCTATTTTGACGATGTCGCTCAAGCCACGAAATTCCAGGCAAGGCTCGATGCAATGCTGGAAGAGCTGGAAGGGCTTGCAGGCGGAACGATCAATGTAAATGTTTTTGAAGAAGAAGGCATGCAGGAGAACATCCTTGTCGAACGTGCGGGAAGGCCCAGGACCATAACCCTTTCAGATGCAAAACTGGGCCGCGCAACCAATGTAGTGCTTTCAGAAAGCGTAGGGTTCCGGCCCGATAATTCAAAAAAACAGTTAAGGGAACTTTTGCGAAGAAGCCGCGAAGCAGGCGTAAATCCCCTCGCGGGGTACTTTGAATTTTACAATGAGCTGGACATAATGGAAAAACTGCAGGAAGAGAACAATCTCGCGGAATGGCTGCAGAAAGAGTTCCCGCGGCGCACCCGAGAGGAACTCACTGCTTTGGCTGCAGAGTTTTTGACTAACCGCGGAGTGGCTGAGGCCAGTGTAGATAATTACATTAATAACAACATTGACGACTTTTTTGTTATGACGCTTGAGAAGCACTTTGCCGGGGAGAACGGTATTTTCTTTGAGAGCGATTACAGCCGGCGTTACCGCAAAAAACAGAACATAGAAAGTTTCCTGAGGCGGATGGGCGCGGGTAGCGCAAGTGAAATAAGCCAGATAGTCGGACAGAAATACTTCGAGGGGTTGTATCTGGTGGACCTTTCAGTCGACCGCAGCGACCAGGGCAAGGTCCAGAAATTCGGCAGGAACAGAAGGCAGGGTGACGTCGGCTACGTAGATTCCTTCTATTCGATAGAACGTGGTTCAAAATTCTACAGGATGGTGGAAGAGCTTTACCAGCCCAGGTTTACCGCGGGCTTAAGGCGAAAAGAAATAGAAGAGGGTAAGGCGAAATTCATGGAATTTCAGGAAAACAGCAGGCTCCTGGCGCTGATGGAGGGGGCGGTATTGACAAAAGAGGGGAATTTCAGAAATTATAACGAGCTTGACCAGGATGTTTTGAGGGAACTGTTTGAAAGAAGAGAGTTCCGTGAAGCTTATATAACAGAGATGGAAGGTGCAAGGGGAGATTTGGAAAACGAGCTGGATGCGTTTATTAATGAAACGGCCGATGCTGCAGTCAATAAAAAGATAAATGACTATGCGTTCGGTAAGTGGTGCAGTCTCCAGGATTATTTTACGAATTTGCTCAGGGAAGTGAGAACGAAAAGCCAGGAGAGGAGAGATAAAGCCCGGATAAAAAGGGCAAAGAGGGACGCAACGACGCAAAAGGAACTGGAGAAAGCCAGGCAGCTGCCGGTGGCAGAAAATGAGAAAATAGATAGGGACATAAACTACGCGAGGAAAGTCATAGAACAAAGGGTGGATTATATCCTGGACAGGTATTTTGAAGGTCTTGGTGAGGGCAAGCTGGTGGGGGAGGCGCTTATCCGCCGTTTAGAGGAATGTCTCGGTGTAATAGAAGAGCATTTTCATGTAGACCTGGGCGAAGGAAAGAAGGAAGCGTTCCAGGCAGCTCTTAGAAGGGCGGATGCCAGGGAGCTTGCCGCACTAAGGCAGCGTCTCAGGGATAATATCTTACGCGTATTGAACTCTCTTGGAAGCGTCGTCATTGCCCTTGGCGAAGAAACCCCCTTAGAGACGGGTAACATGGCTTACAACCTTACGATAGATGTCGATAACGTGCTCCAGGTGCGGGGCATCACTTATCATATGCCTGATGGTACGGAAGAAGAGGAACGGGCGGTCGTGGTCAAGGCGGACGGTTCCGAAATAATGATCGGTGCGAATAAGTATGCTGTCGAGTATGCGGAGGACGGCAGTCTCACGCTTACCGATGAGGCAGGCGGCACCACGAAATTTATCCGAGAGGGATTCAGGGAAGGTAAAGATATCGTTACGCTGGAAGGCGGTTTTCAGTCAGCGGTCAAAGCCATAAGCAAGGAAGGGATAGACCGGCTAAAACAGAAGATAATTAAAGAAGCGCGTGAAGACCCGAGCGGTAAGGGGCGAGTGGTCAACACAGACACTTCAGCGCAGGGGCTCCTGGACGCCGCCGTAGAAGAGTCAAGAAAGCGTTTCCTGGCAAGAGACAGGGAGCTGGACGATTATAGGCGAAGAAGCGGAAGGGAACGCATAACCAAAGCCGAAGAGGTAATGTCAAGGGAACTTGAAAGCCTGCCGTATATGCTGGAAGAAGAAAGACTTAAGGCCGGAGAAGAAAGGGAAAAACTCATAGCGGAGGGTAAACTGCGTGCCGAGACAATAAAGGAAAAGAAGACGACCAGGCGCATGGCAAGGCAAGCGGATGAGACGCTAAGGGAGGACGTAGAGCGGGAAAGAGCGGAAGTGCTTGAAGAAGCTGCCCCTGAAGAGGTGGTGGCTGTTGCCAGGGACACTTCAAGGGACAGGTACTCTGTGTCCCAGAACTTTGCGAGCCTGCTTGGGGAAGACCTGTCTTTTGAGACGAGGGAGTCAGGCACTGCGAATCAAGCAGATAAGGCCGTCGCGGAAGAGGCAAAAGAGACGAAAAGAGAGACCGAGACTAAAGAGGCGGCAAGTCGGACTCTTCGTGAAGACCAGATGACCCGGGAAAGAGCGCCGGGGAGCAGTAACGCTTTCGTGGCGATAGCCGAGACGGAGTCAGAGAAAACGCTCAGCGATGCGGAAAGAGCGCAGGCGTTTGGAATACCGCCGATTCCGGGAGAACCGCAGGATAACCCGCCGAGGATAATCGTAGTGGCGCCGGCTGCAGTTTTCAGCAACCTTTCAGATGATGAAAGAGAAAGACTTGCCGATCAGCTATATGCGCAGCATGAGGGATCTGTCAAGGAGGGTGAGACCCTTTATGTCTCGATCGATGGCCGCAGTGAAGGTGTGGTCGATGAAGACGGTAACGCTGTATACAGGTTTAGCGGGGTGAAGGTGTTTGATCCCACTTCGGCAAGAGTCCTTGTCGATGAAAAGGTAAGGGCAGAGAATGCGGTTGGAAGACGCGGTGAAGCTTTGTCCCAGAAGGCTCTTGCGGACGCGCTTAATCTTTCGCCTGAAGAAGGCGCAAGAGTTTATATCAGAAAAATCGGGAAATCAAACCTTTTGGTCGCGATTGATAACGACGGAACAACATATGTCAGGAGTCTTGGAGAGAATGTCTATGCGCATACCAGGCAAGAAGTTCTGCGTGCAAACAGGATATTGCTTGGGAAAGACGCCGAAGCCAATAAGACAAAGAAGAAAGGTGACGAGTTTAGGGTTGATGTAAACGGTGTTTTTATGGCAACAGCGGGCTCGGCCGAAAAAGCTGAAGTTGATCTTAATGACGTAATTGCCAAGAACGAGACTGGAGCAGAAATACCGGTAGAAAGATTGGCCCTTACCAAGGAAGCGGGCAGGCCCGTTATGCCCGGGTTCTGGAGGTCAGTGGGCAGATTCTTCAGAGACACTATTTGGGGGAATATAAAAGAGCAGGCTATTGCTATCGGGCAAGGGCAAGTTGAGAGGATGGAACAGATCGAGTATAGTTTTGATCTTGCCTGGAGGGCTGGCGTCGGCTGGAGAAGTCTTTTCCTAGGGGTTCGTTGGGTGCTGAACAAAATAACCATAGGTTTCGTGGCGTATTTGATAAAAGATATGCGCATAGATTTTCTTATGTGGCGTCAGAAGAGTAAAGGCAGCTATGATCGCGCAAAAGAAAGGGCGGTGCAGGAATGGAAGAGGTCACCGTGGTTTCAGTCATGGAAACATTCACTTGATAGCGTCCCGCAGGAAAGAAAGGCGGTGAAGACCCTGGCTCGGGTTACCGGCTGGTTCCTTGATCAGTTTGCGATCAATATATCTCAGGCTCAATGGACATCATTCCCTTATGCTGTATCTAATATTATTACAAGACTTGTTCAGATTGGTTACTATCTGATGTGGTGGCTGCCAACAAGGAGTTTATGGTTTGTGTTCTATGGTGGTTGGGCAAAACTTTTTGGATGGTTGCAAAAGAAGTTCGCGAAGGAAAAAGAACCGGAACCGGTTTTGGAAGAAGTGGTGGAAGCGAGGGTTTCCGAGAAGATACGTGAGGGCACGCTTACAACGGATGAGGCTGTAAAAATAGCGGAAGAATTAACCGGTGAAAGTATCACTAGTGAACAAAGAGAAGCTCTTAATGATTTTATATCTAGCGGGACTTATATTTCCCCATCACGCATAGAACTTGCCCATCCGGATAGAGTCGTGCAGGTGGCGCTCTTATTTACGTATGCCGCCAAGAGCCCGGACAATTCAGAACCCCGCTATAAGGGCACTTATACAAAGATAGCTCAGATGCTTTTTGATGAGGCAGAGGAAGCCGAAAAAGCCGGCAGGAAAGACAAGGCCGAGAAGCTCAGGCTAAACGCTTATAACTATCTTATGGTGGCTACAGTAGCGGATAAAGACGATATGGCTGCTAAAGCGCTTCTTGGGACAATTCAGTATTCAATGGATGATAAAGAGGAGGCAAAGAAACTTCTTACCGAAGTCGATAAGAGGGGCGTTCCGGATGATGAGGGTGCGGAGTACATGGCCCGCGCCATACTGGGAAAAATCCAGCAAGATGATAATGAACATCGAGAAGCTGCCAGGACGTATAGCAAAATACCTTCTGCCAGAGCTCCTGCAGTGACTGTTCTTGGCGAAGAAATAGAAATATCCCAAAAGAAAGCCGAGGCCCTTAAGGCATTCAAAGCGGCTAAAGCTCCAAAGGAGGAAGAGAAAAAAACCACTATAAGAGAAAAGATGGGTGGTGCAATAGGTACGGGCTGGGGCAAGATGATGAAAAACAGAAGGAATATGCTTATAGGAGGCGCTGTTGTATTCGTTGCGCTCGTACTTTTGGCTATTTTCTTCCCAGTTGTTTTGCCATATATTGGCTGGGTTGCCAGCTACACTCTTGGTTGGCTGCCTGGACTGGGATGGGTTGGTGCCACTATAGGATCATTTAGTATTGGTGGCTTGAGCTTAAGTTGGGGATCGGTAGGGGCGATAATGAAATTATTTTCGCTTCAAGCATGGTATACAATTTCTTAATTAAGCTTCTTGTATGGGGGGTTCCGAAAATATACAGTGCCTTTGTCAATCCTTTAAGTGTAGGGAGGTTAACACACTCTGAGGTAGAAGCCATGGGAAGATCACCCGGCAGAGTCGAGCCAAGAATAAGGCTTATCAGGATGTACGAGAGTATGGGTGAAGTGGATAAAAGAGCCGGAAAAGCCGCGGCGAGTCTCGAACAAAAGACCCTGGATATGGTCGGCCAGGGCATCTTTTCACCCGGGGAGAGCGCAAGATTCATAGAATATCTGGAAGAGAAGGGTAAAAAAGAGGAGGCCGCGGAACTATTCGGCGTACTTTCTGCAAGGGAACGTGAAAAAGCTGCGCTAACCGGCGAGGAAATGACGCCTGAGGTGCTGCTCCTTAAAGGCAGGCTTGCACTTCGTGATGAGCCTCTTGAAAGCGTTAAGACCGAAGGCGATCCCGACAATTACGCGGAGATCGCTATAGAAAGCGCCGACAGGGCGCTGGGAGTTGCGAACGAGGCACTTAGAGCCGACCCGACGGATGAAGATGCTCTTCGTCTTGAAGCTGAAGCACTGCTTATTGAGCTGGAAGCGTCCAGGAAGCGTCATGATGAAGAGAAGACGGCTGAGTCTTTTGACTCCTACGAAATAGCATTGAAGGCGGCAACAAAGGTTAAGGACCGTTTCGATTTGGCTCAGCTCGCAAGGTTTACAGACGCAGAGGCTTTATATGCACCCCATACGGAAAAATCCGCACGTACAAACGAGAAGAAAACCAAAGAAGCTTCCACGGCGCAGGATACTCCTACTATAGCCAGAGAAGAAATCGTTGAAAAAGAGATAGAGGCATATACGGGTCCCCAGGCGGAGAAGGCCCGGATACAGGAGCTTGAAAATCGGCTTAAGCGTGAGAAGAAGCTTAGTGCGGGCCAGAGGCTGGAGCTCGCTTCATTATATGCGAAACAGGGGTCATACGAAAAAGCGCTTAAGAGGCTGCCGAAGACGGCACCGTCTCCAGAGCAGAGGGCACAGATACATAAGATACGCGCCCTTTGCCTCCTCCAGAGGCGGAACAACCTCAACTGGTTTACAAGGATTCTCGGTGTGGGCTTGCGCACAACCAGCGCTCTGGGCAGAGAAGCGGCGGCATTAAGAGCTATGGGTGAAGTCGACTGGGCGTACTGGGTAGAAAACACGATATACCGCACGGTGCGTCACACGGATCCTTTTGCGGCAAGAGATGCATTCTTCTCCGATAAGGTAGGAGGATCCTATGAAGTTGAGATAACGACTACCGAAGACTGGGTAAATAACCAGCTTATAGAACAAGGTTTAAAGGCTTTAATCGAAAGAGAAGAATACCGTCTGGATAATTTCCGTGTAATGGAGCAGATGCTTTCCTCCGGGTATATACCGGAAAAAGTGGAATTTTTTGAAAGTCTTGAAGCGAATAATTCAGGTAAGGTAAGTGAGGCCAGTAAAGAAGAGTTAACGAAGCGCTTGAAACCCTTTATGAGAAGGTCGCTTATGGCGCGCTGGGAGAACGCGACAAGCGCAATCATGGTTCTAGACGATGCTATCGGAGATAGCGAGAAGAGAATAGAGGCAATCGAGGAATTACCGCCGGGAACAGTAACAGAAGAACATAAAAGAGAACTGCGCCGTCTGCGAAACAATCTGGGAAGACTAATGAGGGAAAAAGCGCGTTTAGGGAAAGAAGCAGAAGACCTGGAGGCGCGGATACTCAGGGAATACATAGTCTTCGCGGAGGAGAACAAGGGTCAGCCGTTAGTCTTAAAGACTATGCAAAAAGATCTGGACAGCTTTATCAAGACACTTGCTGAAAGAAGCGGTGCGACACCAGAAGCATTCACAAATCTGCTTGAGGGGTTAGTTTTTTATGGGGCTCAACCGGCGGGAAGGGATTTTCTGGTAACGCTTTTTACGGTCAGCTGGCTTGAGGAGAGTTTCAGGGCAAGAAAGTATGATTTAGAGAATCTTCCGCCGGAAGTCGCGCAGAGCGCGGAAAAGAGCTTGTTAGAAGGATATCTTGATAACCTGCTACAGTTGTACGGCCGCACGGTGAGCGGTGTGATAAGGGAGAATATAATGGCAGCTGCGTCTAATATTGCTGGGTACCGGTGGTATGATACCGCTAAATGGGATCCGGAGAAGGAAGTGTATGCGCGCGTGGCGATATCCGGTGATGTCCTTAATAGGATTTCAGCTGAAATCATGCGTCTTAGCGGAGAAGCGGCAAAAGCTGCGGGAGAAGAGAAAGCAAGACTCAATATGCGCCTTGCCGAGCTTGAAACTCTTAAGGGCGATATTCAGGCGAAACTTGATAAGGACGAAATCGATAAGAATATCAGAGAAGCAAGAGAAGCTCGGAAAGAAACGGAAAAAGCCGAGGATGAAGGGAAACTGACGAAAGCAATAAGGTTTTCGGGCCGGGCAGCAACATATACCGGGGAAGCGAAAATTGGTTTAGATAGACTTTTAGCCTTCTATAGAGACAGATTTATTGCAGGCGACGAAAAAGAAAGAGAAAAAGCCCTTAATGAGATCCTTGCGCTGATTAAGATGTGGTATGGCGATGCAGCAGCAGATGTTGTTAAAGCCGTTCTTACCCGGAAAGATATCGCAACGGGCGAACAGGATAGAAAGCTCACAAAGATTTTGACTAGCACAGGCACAGCTGAGGCCAGAGACGAAAAAGCGCTTACAGAAGATTTACTAGCGCGGCTTGACGTAGAGGACAGGCTCATAGTCATCGAGCATAGCGGGATGGTCCTGACGAGCGAGGAGAAGCTCGAGCAGACTTTAGCTGCAGCGGGTATATTGATTCGTGACAGGAAATATTCCGGGAATAATGCGGATATGATCCTAAAAGACCTGGCGTCTCTTGTCAAAGAAGTCGATTATAACGTGCTGGTTAGGCATGAAGACGCGATTTATAGAGTTCTTACGCCGCTACCTGAAGATGACCCGGCAGTGCTTTCTGGGGGGATAGGGATACTTTCTGCGATTTCGGTAAGGAAGCTAGAGGCGCAAGACGCTGATGTTGTGGCACTTGATAGGACATTTACGGCTTTAAAAGGAAAATTAGAAACTGCCCTTGATGCGCAGAGGACGCAGGAAGAGACTAAAGAAGTAGAGAGCGTTCTTGCCAATGCGGAAAGGTTAATGGGGATAGCGGAGGAATATCAAAAGCGGGGCGAGCTACAAAAAGCGGAGGAGACTCTTAAAAAAGCGGTTGATATGATGAATGGACTCTTCCAGCGCAACATTGATTTTGCCCGTAAAGGTGAGCCCACTTTGCCAGGGACAGACAGATGGGAGGGTGTCTCAGATAGACTTACCAGCCAGATGTCCGATGTCCTGAGAGCACAAGGCAAGCATTTCGAGGCTGAGATGATGCTGGCCAGGGGGGCGAAGATGCTGGCGGAATACGATATTGTCGTGGATAGCGGAGATGGTAAAGAATATGCAGAGAAGGCGATGGAATCACTGGAGAAAGCTGACGTGCTCAAACCTGACCAGGCGGAAGTGATGCTTGAGATGATGGAAGTGGAGACGCTCGCTCTGGGCATAGCACGCAAAAAAGTCCGGGAGGCGTCAAAAGATCTTGAAGGCGCTGAGAAGACCCTTAAAGGACTTGAGGAGGACGAGGAGAAACTGCGGGAAGAACTTACGCAGGCAGAGGAGAAGCACGCTTTTGAGATAACCCAGGCCGAACAGAGAGTAGCGGCTGCAGGTGCTGCTATCGCGGAAGGCGCTTTACTCAACATGCAGAAAGAAAGGCTCGCCCGGAAAGAAAGAGAAGTAAACGCAGCAGTGGCCAGGTTCGATAAAAAACAGGACGAGATAGACAGATCCCAAGATATAATTGACGGCTTCGAAGATGCAAAGGAAAACGCCGAAAGCGAAGAAGCCGAGATCCTAAGAGATCAGACGGAAGCGATCAATACCGCCACACGCAGGGCGTTTCAGGTGATCACAGATGCTGATTACAATCCAGACGACGATTCGGTCAAGAAAGCTGTCGAATTTTTAAGAACTCTTCCGGATGCTTATGCGCCAGAGGTGCTTAAAGGCGTGGAGAGTCTCTTCGCGTTGACCAGGGCCGTTAAAGGGGAGGCGCGGCTTAAGAGGACCGCTTTTATCATGCGGCTTTTACTGGATCTTAAAACTAAGGGTGAGAAAGAGGAACTATTTGCGCTCTTGGATGAA
>Ga0180438_10003850_pt1 | contig 22193 bp, 28 predicted proteins | sample SS_ome_12_FD_132455 | JGI IMG/M metagenome (GOLD analysis project Ga0180438, IMG submission 132455) | Hypersaline lake sediment archaeal communities from the Salton Sea, California, USA - SS_3_D_2 metaG | ecosystem: Environmental > Aquatic > Non-marine Saline and Alkaline > Hypersaline >...
AATAACCGACTACTATTTAGCCTCACCGACAGTAGGTGCCGAAACAGCACGTAATGCCGGCATCGCTATAATAATAGCTGCTGTGGCTATGCTGTTCTACATTGTCTGGGCATTTCGCCGCATGCCCAAGCCATTTCGCTGGGGCACCTGCGCCATCATCGCCCTTATCCACGATGTGTTCATCATAGTGGGCATTTTCTCCCTCCTGGGTTGGCTTGCTGGAGTCGAGATTGATGCCCTGTTTATCACCGGACTGCTTGCAGTTGTGGGTTACAGCATCAATAACACTGTGGTTATTTTTGACCGCATTCGGGAAAATGTATCAAGGCATATTAGCCCCGACTTTGCCGTGACAGTAAATTCCAGCATTGTGGAAACGCTGGGGCGCTCTTTAAATACCAGCCTAACCACACTCTTCGTTATCCTGGCGCTGTTCCTTTTTGGCGGAGCTACCATACACTATTTTGTCCTGGTGTTGCTCCTCGGCGTTATCATTGGCACCTACAGCTCTATCTGCATCTCCAGCCAGCTTCTGGTGGTTTGGGAAAAGAGGGAGTGGGGTGCGCTTCTGCACTTCGCTAAGAGGGCTGCATAACAGTTGTTAGCTATCAGCTAATATGGTGTATTCTCTTTATTTCCTCAATATGCTTGTCAAATCCCGCGGGCTTTCCCGCTGCCGCTTCCCCTATCGGGTCATCTATCTCTTGCCCATCCGAAAGGACATCAAAGACAGCTTTTATGGAAGAAGCAACTACCCGAAGGTTATAGCCACCTTCTAGAGTGAAAATAAGGCGCCCCTGGCATAGTTCAGCAGCCAATTTCTTCAATATCATTACCATCTGAGCAAACCCTGTAATACTTACTCGCATCATAGCCAGCTGGTCAGCCCAGTGGGGATCGAAACCAGCAGAAACCAGGATAAGCTGTGGCCGAAATCTCCGGGCCACGGGGACCAAGACCTCGTTGAACGCTCTCAAGTATTCCTCATCTCCCCAGCCAGCGGCCATGGGAACATTAACCGTAGTTCCTGATCCCTCACCAGTCCCAATCTCTTCCATCCGTCCTGTCCCGGGATAAAAGGGATACTCATGGGTGGAAAAATAAAGTACTTGAGGGTCGGCATAAAAAGTATCCTGGGTCCCGTTGCCATGATGAACATCAAAATCGGCGATAAGAACACGGTCGAGGTTGAAGCTACTTAGGGCGAATTTGGCGGCAATAGCCACATTATTGAAGATACAGAAACCCATTGCCCGGCTGCGAAGGGCATGATGTCCCGGTGGTCTAACTAAAGCAAAAGCGCTATCCACCTCTCCCTTCATCGCTGCTTCTACAGCGGTAAGGAGCCCACCGGCAGCATACAAGGCCACTTCGTAAGACTTTGGACACATTACAGTATCAGGGTCAAGCCAGCCACCACCCCTTTCAGCCTTGTTCTTAACGGAGGAGATATACTCTGGCGCATGTACCATCTCCAGCTCTTCCATGGAGGCAGGACGCGGAGAAAGCATAGTAAGCTTCTCTTTAATCCCAGTTTCCTCCAGATAAGAAATCGTGGTCACTAGCCTCTGAGAATTCTCCACATGGTCACCCGTATCATGTTCCAAATAGATTGAATCGTAAACCAGGCCTACTTTCATACCCGCATCATATCAAAAGTATCTGGGTAAGAACAAATATCGCTTCGTAAAACCCGTTACACTTGACAAGGTCCGCGTTCACTCCCATAATAGGATTGGGGCGGTTAGCTCAGCGGTTAGAGCGCTTGCTTCACACGCAAGAGGTCACTGGTTCAAATCCAGTACCGCCCACCATGTCATCGGTTTCAAATGAAGGATGATTCACGCTGAAGACATTGCCGCCACTATGTCGGCGCACCCTCGGGGGCTAGCCAGGCAGGGCCTGCTTCACAATCTGGGAGATATCCCTCACGGCTATCTTAACCTCCAGGTTCTCCACTTTCACGGCATCCGTGATCATTGTCATGCAGGCTGGGCAGGCGGTAGCCAGCACGTCTGCCCCTGTATCATAAGCCTCTCTAGCCCTTATCCTGCTGGGACTTTCCGTACTACCTGACAGGAGGTCCATAACGAAGTTCCCACTTCCCCCACCACAACAGAAGGAGTTCTCCCTGTTTCTCGCCATCTCGACCAGCTCGACTCCAGGAATACTCTGCAAGATTCTCCTGGGGATATCGTACATCCCGTTATATCTTCCGAGGAAACAGGGGTCGTGATAGGTAACCCTCGCTTTGGTGCCGCGCAGCTTCAGGCTGCCACTCCCTATCAGCATATCCAGCACTTGCAGGTAGTGATACACCTCGAAATCCGCCCCGAATTTGGGATAGTTGTTCTTCATCGCGTTGTAAGCATGTGGCGAAAGCGCCACCACTTTCTTCACGCCCAGTTCCTTGAACTGCCGGATGTTTTTCTCAGCCAAGTCCTGGAATAGCGCCAGCTCTCCCAGCATGTACACCTCATTACCGCAACATTCTTCCTCAGTACCGAGAATACCGAAGGGCAGTCCTGCCCCAGACAGCAGGTCCACCACACTCCTGGCCATCGTCCGGGCTACATCGTCGTACGAGCCAAGACATCCCACATATAGAAGGTACGCATCACCCGGCTGATACCTCGGGATTCCGTCCGCCCAGTTGTCTCTCTCCACCCTCCTCATCCTGAGTGGGTTTCCATAGTCATAAACGTTGGTCAGGAAACGGGTCACGAACTCAGGGACCTTGCCCCTGTCGACCATGGCACTCCGGATTCCCATTATCCACTCGACAATGTCACTTGAGAACCTCATGGGGCATTGTGCCACGCAGTTCTTGCAGGCTGTACAGGCGTACAGAATCTCACCTAAGTGCTCGGACCAATCAATTTCGTTGTTCAGCCATGCGTTACCCAGCCATAGCCGACCGCCAGTTGAGTAGGTATCAAAACCAAACCTCGCATAAGAAGGGCAGTTCCAGTCCGAATAGTCATGGGTGAATTTGCAATACCCGCATCTGAAGCATCTGTGGATTTGCTCGGCGTAGTCTTCCATGTATCTACTTAATATCCCAGTTTCCTGGATTCATAATGCCGTTCGGGTCCAGGGTTTGCCTTATCATTTTCATGAGATTGAGTGTATTGAGATCCATCCTTGCCATCGTCATTTCCTGCTCATCCAAATTCGGCTTCCAAATGACCGCTCCCTGCTCCAGATAGAAGGCGGCTATGTCACGCATGGCTCTCCTCACCCTCTCTATTTCATCGGAATCAGCCCGGTTAAACAGGAAAAGAGCCGGCACCATCATGCATAGCCCCCCCGAGATTGGCCGGCCCGCGAAGTCATAGAAGAGGTTGTACTTGGCAGCAAGCTCTCCTACCTTCGTGGCCAGCACGGGATACTTCTCAATTGGTGCGATGGCTCCTCCATATACAAAACCCCCACCTCGTCTCACATCGGCTAGCGAGACCCCAAACCTCAGCGGCATCTCGACAAGCGCTTCCTTGCCTAGCATCGGGATCGGCATGAAGCCGCCGTCCTTGCTATCGTAATACTCACGAAGCGCATTCCACACCATATGGGTCTTGAAGTCAATCTCCTCATCAGAGTCTCCTGTCAAGAATATTTGTATGTTATGGACGATCTTTAGCCTTGGCGGCACTCCAACGAGTATGTCTTCCACCACCTCGGTGTGGCTGAGCTTCAGGAAGATATCCGGAACAAGGTCTGCCCTGTCAGTAACGAAGGAAAGGACATTCCTGATTTTCTTGCATGGATAGAGCCTCAATCCCATCTTGGTGATTATGCCGGTGGTACCAAACCATCCCAGAAAGAGGCCGGTCAGGTCTGGGAGGGGTGGTCCCTTGGAGAACCAGTATGGCGACACCGAACAGGAGCCAATCTTGCACAGCTCCCCTGTTGGCAGCACCACTTCCAAGCCCGTAACCATGTCGGAATTGAATCCGTATTGCTGCGTCAGGACCCCCTGACCGTGTATCATAGCGTTGGCGACCACCGTAGCTATGGGTGGTGAATCAGGCATGCTGTGCCTCAGCTGAGGATGGTGCTTTCTCAGGTAGCTCTGTAGCGCCCCGTGTGTGGTGCCACCTTCCACAATGACATACTTGGCTTTCTCATTCACCTCCAGAATCTTTCCCATCCTTTTCATGTCCAGCAAAATGCCGCCTCTATGGGGAATGATTAGGCCATTGAGGTCCAGGCCCCCTCCCACAGCAGTTATCGGCACCTTGTACCTGTTGGCCAGCCTTACTATCTCCTGCACCTGCTCAGTCGTCTCAGGCATCACCACATAGTCTGGCTCATGTGGAGGGCATATGCCTGGTTCCCGCCCGTAGAAGTAGAGCTCTTCCTCGTGGTTCGAGACGCAGCGCTCGCCGACTATCCCAATCAACTCCTTCAGAACATCATCCATGGCATCATTCTCCGGACATTGGCTCTTCACCAATTGCCATCTTGCAGATGTCCACCATATGGATCAGCCTTATTCCTCTTCTGCCGACATTCTCCTCCAGGCCAATCTGGCAAGCAGGACAGTTGAATACGCAGCACTCGGCTCCAGCTTTAACCATGTCATCCGCGTTACGCTTCTGTACATCGTCCCCGAGGTCGAAGCCCTTGTTGCTCCTGATAGTTGTTCCACAGCACAATGCATCCTCTCGGTCGTACTCCCTTTCAACCCTCTCTACCCCGATTAGTTCAAATATGTCGTCCACGAAATGGTCGGTTTGAGGATGCAGCCGCGCCGAGCACGGTCGCTGATAAGCCACCTTTACTTTCAGTGGCCGCAGCTCGGCCTCTAGTTCCTTCAGCTTTCCGTACAGGTACTCAAAGTAATGTATCGGCTTGAAGTGGGGCACCAGCCCATACGCTGGCGCCAGGGACTTGAATGTCGCGTAGCATTCATCATGCATACATACAAGCTCCTTTATGCCAAGTCTCTCTATGTTCTCTATAACCCGTGGAAGCCCCTCTTTCACGACGGAAGCTTTGCCGTAATGGAGGCCATATGCAGGACAGGCAAACTCCCGGCCAAAAACATACGACGACCCTATGCTGTCAAATAGCCTGCCTGTAGCCAGGAATTGGAGCTCGGCTAAGAAACAGAATGACAATGCCTTAGCCTCGATGGTCCCGACCGTGAACTTCCCTCGCGGTGCCATCTGGTCGACCATCATACTGGTAACGGCCCTCGGGGCAGCCAGGACGCCCTTCTCTTCCTGCCGCTCCACTATAAGGTAGAAGGGATGGTTCCCCATCTTACAGTACTCTTCACATGCATAGCAACCTACACAAGTGTCGAGCACGAAGGAATCCTCGCCCCGGATGATCTTCCCCATCTCCCTCTTTGCCGCCGCTCCATCTAAGTCCAGGTACTGGCACCTGACAAGGCAAGCCTGCGTCTTACACAAATCGCACTTGTGCGCGTCAAAGTTCAGTTGAAGCACTTTCTTTGCCTTTCCGCTTGCCGAATCTCGCTAAGGATTATAGCCTGGCACTTCTCATTCAAACTCGCAATGGAAAATCCAGACCATCACTGCTCTAGTGCCAGACAATACATCACCCACACCAGGTTGTCAATCGCTATCTCGCAGCATGAGTTTAGCTCCTTTGCCTGCCTGAAACGTTCCCTGCTTGGCCTCTATTTCAGTCTACGTTTGTATCAGCATCACCGAAGAGATAAACTGCGATTAACGCTTGCCACTTTGTTGACAAATACATGATTTGGAGAATATGATGTTTATGGCGGTAGCTGCGGATAACCAGTGCCGTATCACGGAAGAGTTCACTGGTTCAAATCCGGCATCGCTCAGTATAAATTCTGATAAAAGGGAGGGCAAAAAATGGAAGATGGCAGAGGAGGCCTGCTTAGCGCTGGGGGAATCCTGGCTATAATAGTCGGGGTATTCGAGCTTATCGTTGGGGGGCTAATGGCAGCTTTACCAGAATTGATTAGCATACCATTCGATATCTCCGGCTTTCCACACCCCGGAGAAATTTTTGATATTACAGTAATCACGAGCAACCTGCTTATTGCAGGAATTGTCATTGCTGTATTGGGTATCATAGCCATAGTGGGTGGCATATCGGCTATACGGAGAGGTAGTTTTGGATTGGCCCTGGCCGGAGCTATCTGTTCTCTTCCATCGGGTACATTTGGAGTGCTGGCGGTCATTTTCGTAGCTCTGGCCGGGAGAGAATTCGAGGCAGAGTATTAGAAGCCGAAGTGGCGGAATGGCAGACGCGCTACGTTCAGGGCGTAGTGTCCTTAAGGGCGTGAGGGTTCAAATCCCTCCTTCGGCACCATTAATATGAGTGTGTATGCGCCTGTAGCTCAGCAGGATAGAGCGCAGCCCTGCGGAGGCTGAGGTCGCGGGTTCAAATCCCGCCAGGCGTGCCATATTGGGCGGTTAGCTCAGTGGTTAGAGCGCCTGTCTTACACACAGGAGGTCACTGGTTCAAGTCCAGTACCGCCCACCATTAACTCAGCTACAAAGTGTTCACAAAAGTTCACAAAGTTCACAAAACCACTACTTGATAGATTTCTTCAGTCTCGTCCATCTGGAACTAGCCCTCGAACGATTGAAGATTATCTCTACTGCCTTGGTAAATTCATAGGATACGAGATAAGCCCTGAAGGCATAAATCGGTTCATCTCAGATTTGAGCTGCGGTAATGGGAAGGTGAACCATTATTCCTGCGTCCGTTCTTTATGTAATTGGCTCTACAAGAATGACCACCTGAGCGATAACCCTATCACCAGAGTATCTGCACCAAGGAGGCAAAGAAAGCTCCTGCCAGCTATCAGTAAAGAACAACTGCAAACTCTGCTCAACCATTGCCATTGTGAACGGGATAAAGCTTTGATTTCGTTGCTCTGGTATTCGGGAATGAGAATAAGCGAAGTCCTGAATGTTAAGGCGAAGGACTTCAACTGGAGTGAAGGAACTGTTGTAGTGTTAGGTAAAGGAAACCGCTATCGCAAGTGCCTGTCTGGCAATGGTCTTGTGCACGAGTGGTTTAGTCAGCATGAGACTTTTGAAATCTCCAAACCCGGAGCTCAGACGATGCTCAAACGACTAGCTAAGGAAAGTGGCATCAAGTGTAATCCGCACAGCTTCCGTAGAGGTTTTGCTGTCCATCAAGTTAAGTCAGGCTTATCTACCAGAGTAGTACAAGCCCTCGGTGGTTGGGAAACAATCTCAATGGTTGAAAAATATTCAAAGTCCCTTACCTTCGATGATGCCCTGAGCATCTATCACAGGGTCAACGCATCCAGTGAAGTTTGAGGATGGGTTAAGTGTTGACCTGACTCTAGCCACCGATAGCTAGGGTCATAGAAAAAATCCAGAAAAGAGTCATTTTAAGGTTGAGTCAAGGCTTATTTATTTGGGAGCTTAATCTTAACATTTGGCATAATGACAAGAACTCGTAGCCCAACACGCTCTTTACCTTCTCTGTTCTCCCACATTGATATGCAGGTTAAACCTTCTTCCTTAATAATTTTCTTCATTTGTGGCAATCGTTCTTTAGGTACATAACCAATTTGAAGCTTGTGAGCACTATCCCATACAGCAAGCGCTTCTGGGTCCGCAGGGTTATTAGTATCAGGAATAATAGCCACACGCTTTCCTGGGCTAAAGACTGAGTCCTGTAGTGCTTTTCTTCTGTAAGATGTGCCAGCAACATCAAAAGCATAAAGACCTGGCGCAAATGGCCATGACCAATAGCTTAGCCTTTGCTTATCTTTAATTCGCTGGGCAACGTAACCTTTTCCTTTAGCTGTTGAATACTGAACCAATTCGAAGTCAAAGACAGTTGATTGAGAGTTACCACTGAAAAGTCCCATATTACCCTCCTTATTGTGTATCAAGAGTATACCAATATAACTATGCGGGGGAAGGTGAAGGAATCGGGGTTAGTCCCCTAGTTTGAGCATTCAATTCAGGGCAGCCAAGTTACTTATATCCCTTCTTTTCAATCCTTCTTTCTATATCCTCTTGTGTGCTCGCTATCCTTTTGAGTTGTTCCAGAATCTTATCTAATTTTTGCGATATCCCAGAGAGCACATCTACAGCGTCATCTATGTCCATTTTATCCCCCTTCCATACTACCAAAATCAGTCCTGCGATAGATAGCCCATGCTAACTTCTTATGTTTCCTAGCTAACTCACTTCAATTTTCTATTAGTGAAGCAACAAATAATCAAGTAAGGTTATCTTCTTATAACATGTTTCTTGGCGTTGCTTTGTTACCGTTCTCTGCTTCTCCACTTGGCGGTATTTCGTAACTGTTTTTTCAGCTTCTACTGGTTTAGTGCCGGGTGTAACGGTATAACTCCAGTCCCCTAGTTTTTCGGCAGGATACTTGGCGGTCTTGCTTTCCCCTGAAGACAGGACAAGGGAGACGTCTTTAGGAAGTTCACTAAATAAAGCTTTGGCAACGGAGAATGTAACCTTGAAGCTACTGTCAGGCGAATCTGTATTCTTTACGGTTACACAAGCAACCTTAATAGGAGTCTCTACAACTTCGTCCTGAAAGACAATGCCACCAATAACAACGCTCTGTCTTTCCGTAAATACATCGTCCTCGGTGTAAACCTTGATAACCTCATAGTCTAAGGGGACATTCTCGGTGTAGGTCTCGGTTGTCTCATAAGGCTCGTCCTCGTAATATGTCTCAGTGTCCTGATATTCAACAGCTACGATATAGGCAGCGTTCATAAGGGGAACAAAACAGATGACTATGGCAGCAATGGCTAGGATTATGCCTGTTATAATGCCTGCCTTCATTTCAACCTCCTCATAATCTCAATTATTGGGACAAGCGCCTAGCATTCTTGGAATCTGATTCCGCCGTCTGGCTATCCAAAAGCAAACTGGCAGATTTTTACGCTGGACTTATGGTTATTTCCCAACTATCAAGGTTAGCTGCTCCTACTTTAACATAGTATTCACCAGGGCCAGCATAACTATAGGTTGAACCGCTTGTTTCCTCACCTGTGGACATCATATATTCCACATACATCGCCGTCTCCCCTCGTGGATAAACCGCAAACCAGAAAACAGCCCATTCAGGCTCCTCACACTCGTATTCCCACTCTATAACCCATTCGTCAGTTGTTACCGTGAACGGTGCAGATGTCTTGTCACCACTCCCTGTGATAGTGATAGGCTCGAAGGTTACAGGTTCGGGGGTAGGCGTTGGTGTGGGTGTTGGGGTAGGTGTAGGAGTTGGGCTTGGAGTCGGGCTTGGACTTGGTGTAGGTGTTGGAGTTGGGGTAGGGCTTGGTGTTGGAGTTGAAGAACCATTACAGGTTGCTATTGCGATGATAATGATTATGACTGCTATGATACCGATGATTATTGCTGCCTTTCTCATTTCAACCTCCTTATAACTTCGACTACTAGAACTGGTAAGACCAAGCTCTGCTCTTACACCACTGTTAATTCAATTATGGGCTCGAAGAACCACAGGTGTAATACCTATTGGGCATAAGCTCGTTTGGGTCCTATTTCCCAATATACCACGCATATGAACCTTTTGTATAGAGTTTTTAACAGGATTATTAAGACGACCGCACCAAAGGCAATACCATGGCATTTCAGATAGCACCAGTGAACTACGAAACAGACTGAAACAGGGCGGTAACAAAGCAATATTAAACTAAGTTTATACTAAGATTTGAGTGGTTAACTTCACAGTAAAACAAAGAAACAAAAGTGGAAACTAACCACACAAAGTGGCTAATAATGGAGTAACCTTTCCTGAAACTTCCCTAAACCTTGTTTAAAACTTGCCTAAAACTTACCTAATACTTACTACTGGAGAACTGGACCGTTAAAAACGGTAGTAAACGGAGAATACATTCCTTGCCTAGTCAAGTAATATTCATGATTCAATAAAAACAGAAACAAAACTGAACGAGAAAGGGAATACGCAGGGAATGCAAGTTAACAAAAATAGGAGAGAAACATGGAATCAGCAATAAGATTGATGACTGACACAGGAAGTGTGGCTTCCTGGGCTGTGAAACAGCAAACAAAAAGCTCAGATTATGGCACGGCATTCCTTGAGCTATCAGGCTGTGACCTCAAGGTCTCCGTGTTTGTCCTAGGTTCTGGTCCATGTTTTTTCGGCGATTTTTAGCTGATTTAGCTATAAAAACAGGTGGTGGTCTAGGTGGTCTAGGATGTCTTTATATTTAATTTACTTTGAAGAGAGAAGAGAAAGGGAATAAGGGAGAACATAGACCTCATGGGACAGCAAAGCTAAAAACGGCCCAGGTGTCCTATGTTTTCCTGCCAAAGAGGGGTAAAATGCCTCATTTTCCCGAGACTTTCCAAAGCTAAATTTCTTCAACCTCAAAGCTAACAATCCGCCATAATATTGGCTTCTTGCTTAGGTATTCTCCTATGCTTTCACATCATCTTCTTACTTTTGATAAGAATCACTAGACATCGCCTTAACTTGTTAACTAAACGTCTAAATCTGATAGCAATCCTCACTTACACTCTAGTAAGGTTTTACTAAGTTTAAACTGAGTTTCAACTAAGTTTTCCCTTATCTTTATACCACGCCAGCAGTATGCCCTATCGCCATCACTCCGGGACCGGATAGTGCCAATGTGTAGTGTGGGTGAGTTCTTAAGATTTCTTCCGAAGCTTTCCTTAGACATGGGAGGGATTCTCCTATCTCGGCAGTATTGGTCAAAAGCATCATACAAGACTTGCTTGTCAATAGTGGCATCATTATCAAGCTCGCATTGCTCATTGATGAAGTTAAGGATGGGGTCGCTCAATATCGTGTAGCGCTCGGCAATGTCCTCGATTGTCTTGTTATAGCTGAAAGTGCCATTGGCTAACAGTCTCTGAAGTCCTCTTAATGCCAGGTTTAGTAGACCCGCAAGCTCAGCCTCAATAGTTAGCTTATCCAAAAGGTGCTTATCTGCGGTATCGTCGGGAAAGGTGTTCGGAAAGTCCATGATAATGAACCTACGCCAGAGAGCCAGGGTGTCCTCGTTGAAGATTTTGGGGGGTCTATTGGCACTGAATACTAATTTAGCGAAGTTGGTGAATTGGAAGGGGTGTCCAAATTTTCTTTCTGCAGTGATTTTGTCTCCACCGGTCAGCATTTTAAAAGTCCCGATATGGTGCAGGCCTTTAGAGGGTATGTCAGATGACAGGTTAGCTAGCTTTCCGAACAGTTCCGCCTTTTTAAACTTGTCCTCCTCCAGTTCCTGTAGTGATATGCTGGAGCAGTTGTTCTTGCCTAAGAAGACTCGCAAAAGCTCAATCAGGGTGCTCTTCCCGTTTGCTCCTTCCCCTACAAAGAGAAAGGCTTTTTGAATGGGAAGCACTCTAAATAGGCAATAGCCAAAGAGTTCAAGTATTGGGTCTATGTCCTCTGGTTTCAGTATTTCGGTTAGGAACTTGCTTATAGCCGGAGCATCGAATCTGGTGTCATAGAATACAGGTATCTGGATTAAGGATGGGTAGTCTGGAGTATGTTCCTGGAGTTCTAGGGTTTTCATGTTGAGAAGTCCGCTCAGGCAGTTCAGGATGTCGGGATTGTGGTCAAATTCCGATGGCTTGGCATAGGTCTCACGCTTAATCCAGTTGACTACTTCATTTATCGTGTGGCTGAGTGCATTGCTTCCTAGTTGGGTTTGTGCCTTCTGCTCGATAAATGCCTCCCCGTCTGGCACATATAGACCGCTGTTATTGTAGCGATAAATTACCTTATCGAGTGTCTTGAAACAGTATGTCTTACAAAGCTTCTTAGCTACAGGAATGTGTTTCAGTTCATTCGGCATTGACACCACCTTCCTTAAATAAGCTAAGCTGCCTATGCCCGTTGGCTTGCTTTTTCCAGTAATTAAGCGTTAGAGCTAGTTGTGGTTCGAAGTTGCCTCTCTGAATTTCGAAGGCGTGCTGAGCAAAGACTTCTGTTGGACACTCATAGATAAGTCCGCTTTCTGTGTCCTCGACAATTATATTTTCGGCGTTAGGCAAGATTTGCTCACAGAATGCCTCTTTAGAAATGCACCATGCAGGAGGCTTCCTCAGCTTATGCTTTGAGCCGATGACACGTTTGGTGAAGGTATGGTCTTGAAGATAGCCTATTATCTTACCTTGAGCCTTAACCGGAATATTGACAGGACTTTGAAAACTGCTAGAATGTCTTCGGTGGTTACTATCTACTAGCCCCTTGTGAAGGATGGCAGTCCTTCCAGGGGGTTCTTTTTTATACATCAATTTTCACCTCCTTTTGCTTGATGTGATGTTTTACCCACAGAAACTAGGTTGTCCTTTTTACTAGCTATAACCTGCTGGGTTTTTTGATTTTGCTTAGCTATAACTCGACCTCCCTTCTTCTCCTCTATCCATCTTCTTTCTGCTCGTCTGGCCTGCTCTAATGGCTGGTCAGGACTTATACCCTCAATGCCTTTGCGGACTTGCCTTGCAGCCTGAAGCATCTGCACTGTGAAGTACCTGTCGGCTGGAGCTCTAGCCTTAACTATTGCTTTTTGTTTCCTAATCCAGTCCAGGTTCTGAAAGCCCCTTCGGTTGCAGATTTCCTCGTCTGGATACCAGACTCCATTACTGGTTGAGTTGTCGTCTATTGGGCATAGGGGAGCGCTGCAATCTTCAAAATTGTGACAATCAATCTTGCTCATCATTTACCTCCTGTTCGTCAGGGATTACCAAGTCGAGCAATTTCTGTAATCTCTCCAGTTCGACCTCCTCCTGAAGACGAATTACCTCGTCTGCTCTCCAATCTAGAAGGGATAGCCTTGCATCCTCAAGGGCTGCTTCCTTGAATGCCCTAAGCGCCTTTTCATTTCTCGTGGCAGCCAGAGCCACAGTCCTTCCCTGTCGACTATCAGGGTATTGCAAGACTAAGATTGGTCTTTTCATCCCTCTACCTATGTAAGCGAAATAGAGGGGAGCAAATTGGACATTTTGAAAATAAAAAAACCGACTTATTTGTCGGCTTCCTAGAGGCTATTGCGACGTATTATGGACTAAGGCTTCTTCCGCTTATCCTCGAGTCTCTCCAGCATTTTTATCTTGCGGTCATAATCTTTGCCCCAGTACTGCCTTAGGCTTAGACCTTGTTTTGAATAGCGTTCGTAACCTCTACTCGTCGCATCACGCAACTCATTTAGCAACAAGAGTTCTCCTGCCGTAAGTTCATCCGGGTCATACCCAAGGTCCTTCACGTCTATTTGGTCTTCATCCATCATATCTTCAAGCGGTGGCTCTGGACTGGGTATAGTGTCGAGGAAAGGCGTAACATCTTCATCGCTTCTTCTACTTGCATCCTCTTCTGACTCCGTGACTTCGTGCTTCCTGTAAGCTTTCCTCGTAGCATCAATCAAGTTGTTCTTGACGATGCTCAATAGACTATTGCCGAGTTGACCCTTGAGACCAGCTATTGCTGCCTCGGCTGCCTTAGATTTCCAGTAATTTACTCCTACTAAGAGACTTTCCCCTGTTGAGGCCTCACCGCTTTTTAAAACATCCCTATATTTCCCTTCTGTTACCTTTAACCTCGGTTTAAGTGTCCCTTCTAATTTTATCCAAGCTTGGTCCTGGTTAGGAACCTGATAACCTTTAGGGGGTAAGTTTTGGCATAACTCGGCTATTTGAGTATCGGTCGAAGTATGATAATTTAGAAAGGCTTCCAGTTCTGGATGCTCTCTAGCTCTCCTTACTGCTTCCTTCAAGGCGAAATACCACCAGAGGTAAATACTCAGGATAAGCATGTTGTAGCCCTCAAGAGGCATAGAGCAACGTGGTTTGATTATCTGTTCATTGATAAAGTCTCTTGGTAATGGTTCTTGGGGATACTTGAAATCTTCCCAGCTTGAATAGCGTTTTAGTATAAGGAAATTGTGAGCACCCATGCCTATAAAACAAATCAATGCTTCTTCAGATAGCTTAGAATAATCAACCTGCATCAGGTTGAGCTTGAAGCCAGTGGCTAAATAAAAGCGATTCACGTCAGTGTTGTTTATCAACCATACCGCTTGCTCACCATCCCTAACATTGGTCACCCATTCCCAGAACTTTAGGAAATGCCCTTGTGGGTCCAGCTTGGTGAATTGCTGAATTAAGTCAGGCTCTATGGGACGTTGGTTTTCCGAGCGAAACAATTCCATTAGTAGTTGAGTCGCTTCGTCTTCATTCATTTGGCTTTACCACCTTCTCCAGCTCGCTTTCAGCTATCCTTAGCCTTCCATCGGGAAGCCTGACTGCTTTTATCCTCCCTGCTCTAACCCAGCGATAGATGGTTAGCCTTTTGAGGCTTAGCATTTGTGCTGCTTCGTCTAACTTATACAACTTTTCCATACCATAATCATACCACAATTGTATTGATAAGTCAAAGAAAGATATTGACATACAAGCTAAGTTGTGTTATGCTGATTCCAACAGTGACCAAAGAGGAGGTAAGAGAAGATGAAACAGTCCGAAATAGCAAAAAAAATTGGAATCTCGAAGAGTTACCTGAGTATGATTCTGTCTGGACAAAGGAACGCAAGCCCGGAACTGGCCGCCAAGCTAAGTTCACAAAAACTTGTGAATTTTGAAGCTAAAACGCTGTCTTACACACAGGAGGTCACTGGTTCAAGTCCAGTACCGCCCACCATCTTTTTAGATAATTTAGCTTCAAAAAGTCCACAAAGGAACTATCGGAGAAGTTCATAGCTTCCCGTCTTGATAGTTGTAGCGAGAGAATGGATGTACCCTACATCCGATGTCTGCTGCGCTGAGAAGTTATTTTCACTCCCGATTCCACCAAAGGTCGCATGTCATTCAAGCGAAGGCTTCCGACCACCGCAGTATACTCGAGGCCTCTTTTCGTCCAAATGCGTTATTCAGTCATCCCTGTAAACCGGCTCTCGCTTCTCGACAAATGTTGCTTTGATCGCCTCCATAGCATCGTCCGTGAAAGCGCACAGAACCTGTGTCCGGTTCTCCAACTTTGTCGCATCCAGGAGACTAACCGCCTCAATGTTGGCATTGAATACTTCTTTTGTCATTCTGAGAGAGAAGGGCGAGATACGCAAAATCTCCCGTGCTAATTCCTCCGTAGCGTCATCCAGTTGGTCGTCTGGTACAACCTGAGAGACTAGGCCGATACGTTCCGCCGTGACGGCATCGATGAAGCGTGAAGTGAACATGTAGAATGCTGCCCTGGACATGCCAACGAGACGCGGCAGGAAAAATAGGACATGCCTAAATCGCCTGCCGAGAAACCGATGCGAGGAGCGCCAACATTGAACTGGGCCGTATCGCTTGCCAGACGTATGTCGCCAGCCATAACAATTCCGAACCCGCCACCAAGGGCCATGCCACGGACGGCACAGATAATGGGCTGAGGTGCCTGGCGCATTCTGATCACAATGTCGGCGGCCTTTCGCTGAATCATGAAGCCGCGGGGTCGCAAACGGCCAGGAACCTCTGCATCCGATCCCATGCCACCTTCAAAACCAGGGGTAGACCTCAGGTCCAAGCCAACGCAGAAGTCTCGGCCCGCACCGCGGAGTACTACAACCCTCACATCAAGATTGTCTTCCAGCGAGCCGAAGAAATCACGTAACTCCAGCATCATATCCAACGACAAGGCATTGTGTTGCTCTGGCCGGTTCAACGTAAGCCAGCCAACATGACCGCGCATGTCGAAGTGCAGCGTTTTGTAGTCCATAACGTCCTCCCTAATAGTTTAGTTTGTCCAAAATCCTAGCCCATACTATATTCCACCCCCCACACTGTCAAGTGCCTTTTTATATTGTTTTCTTAGTATTACGGTGGCGCTTGCACCAGGAGATTATGGCCATATTTGGGAGAAAAAATTTGAGGGTCTCTTGAAGAAGGCCAGTATACCTTCTATTAGCGAAGCGAATAATCTATTGAAACGCGCCCGGCAATCCTCCTCGCCTCGGGATTGCTAAGGTCCAGGATTTGTGGGGAGGACGAGAGTGATGGCTTTAATCGTTCTTTTGTTCCCCTATTTCTTTTATCACCCCTCTGGCACAAGCATGTGAGCATCTCGCCAATCGCTTGCAGGAACTACCCTACCATCCCGTATCTCGCATATTCTCACCCTTGGTGAGCCCCTATTGTCCTCCCGGGTATAAGTAACTGGCCTGCCAATATGGTGAGGGTCAAAATCCTTGATGCCATAGAAGGCTTCCTTCACGGCACGACCGTCCAGGTTCTCATAACCCACCTCTTCAATATGGCAAATATTGTATATGGGGTCCTGTAAGCGAGCAATTGATGGGCTCTAATAGGTATAAGGCCACATCCTGTAACGAGTCTTTACCACTGTCCAGAGGTGGTGAAGCCCCCTGGGCTCAAGAACCAAGACAACCATGATGATAATACCGAAGAGTAACTGACCCAGGCCGGCGAAAATTCCCGCCGCTACCCCAGGGAACAACCCGGCGACAGCTGGAGCTACGGCGGCCACCGCTTCTTGCAGAAGTTGATAGACTACAGTACCAAAAAATACTCCCATAATGCTTCCCATTCCACCCACAATTAGTATGCCAATATACCACACGGACTGCATCAGAGTGTAATGTTCTGGGCTAACCCTCCCCATAAAATGGCCCCATAACGATCCGGCGATTCCAGCATAGAAAGCAGCAATGGCAAAGGCGATGAGTTTATACTTGAAGAGATTAACTCCTTGAGTTTCGGCAGCAAACTCATTATCCCTTATGGCCACAAAAGCTCTTCCTAGCCTCGTTCGAGACCAGTTTATGGCAAAGAAGGTCATAATGCCGCAAACGCCAAGAGCCAGATAATAGTAACTGCGTGGGGAATCTAGGACTATGCCTCCAATGCGAGGGGCTGGAGCATCCATTCCAGCATACCCGCCAGTCAGGTTGGGGGTATGCATTATGACATATACGATGATGAACTGGGCAGCAATTGTAGCTAAAACTATATAGAATCCCCTGATCCTCGCCGCGGGCGTGGCAAAAAGGACTCCTATTAGAGCAGCCATAATGCCAGCACAAGGTAAAGCGATCCAAAAAGAAAGCCCGTGTGTAGAAGTCAGGATGGCCGAAGTGTAGGCACCCACCGCCATGAAGCCCGCTTGGCCAAGGGAGATTTGTCCAGCAGAACCTATCAGAATATTGAGCCCCATAACAGTGATAACGGTAATAGCAATGGTGATTGCCACAGTTAATACATGTGCGGGAGCGAATAACGGCATGAGCGCCAGGAAGACGACTAAAGCTATAAACCAGGCCCAGTGTGTCCTTCTCCGAAAGACTGCCATATCTTCTGCATATCTCTCGTTGAAAGTCCCACAAGGCAGCTCCATTTTTCCTTAAATCCTCTCTATCCTCTGCTGACCGAAGAGGCCATATGGCTTGACCAGCAGCACAATGAGCAAAACGATGAAGGGAAATATCTCGGCGAATCCCCCACCCACAATAGGGTCAATGTACCCGGTAGCCAGTTTCTCCAATACACCCACAATCAGCCCGGCGATGATAGCGCCAGGGATGGAGTCTAAACCGCCGAGTATTACTACGGGAAAGGCTTTCAGCCCCAGAAAACCTAAATTCATGTTGACGCCGTTAACACTTCCCAGCAGGATCCCACCGACTGCAGCAACTATGCAAGCGACAACCCAGGCTATAGCAAAGCTAGTGCTCACCCTTATTCCCATACTGCGAGTCACCTGGTGGTCTTCTGCGGTTGCTCTCATTGCCAAGCCGTATCTGCTGCGTTGAAAGAAGAGGACAAAGGCAAAAAACAGAGCAATGGCAATGACGAAGGCCACCAGAAGTTGCTGGGATATCATAACACTTCCTAAATGCAATGGTTCTCTAGGGAAAAAATCGGGCAAGACTTCCTGACGTGAACCCCATATTATGGTAACGAGTCCATCCAGGACAGCAATGAGAGCCAAGGTTATCATCATTGCCGCCAGTAGAGGTTGTCCAATCATAGGGCGCAGGGCAAAGCGCTCCACTAGCAATCCCAGGCCGGCAGCAAGCGCAAATGTAATGATGAAGGTCGCCCATAAAGGTAAACCAACTTGAACGAGAAGAGCCCAGCAGATATAAGCTGATACCATCAGTATCTCGCCTTGAGCAAAGTTGAAGACACTGGTGGCTTTCCAGACCACGACAAAGCCCAAGGCCACCAGGGCATATACGCCCCCCGTCATGAGGCCTGAGAATAATAACTGAAGGAAAACAGCCATCTAACTGGCAGTCCCTTCCTCAAGGTATCTTATCTTGACGGTAGTTGATATCACTCCTGTCCTTCCGTCGCGGTATTTGACCGGGGCCTCCACCGCGACCTCTTTCTTGTCACCATACATGGCATCAAGCAATTCTTTATATCTCTCCCTCAAAAAGCCCCTCCGCAGTTTCCTCGACCTGGTTAGCTCGGCCTCGTCGGGGTCGAACTCCTTATGTAAAAGAACAAACTTCTTTATCCTAGCCGCTTCGGGAAGGCCTGTATTCACCCTTTCCACATCCTTTTGAATCAAATCGTAAACCTGCTCTTTCCCGGATAGGTCAACAAACGTGGTGAAATTAATATGGTGACGCTCAGCCCACTTGGACACATTTTCAAAATCTATGTTTATCATGGCAGTGACAAAGGGGGTCTCAGGGTCTCCTATAGCCATGGCATTGCTTATATAGGCACTGAACTTTAATCTGCTCTCAACGTACTGGGGGGCAAACCTAACCCCGCCGGCAAGTTCGCTGAGGTCTTTTGCTCTATCCCAGAAGTAGAGATGATTGTCCTCATCGATATAACCAGCGTCTCCAGTATGAAAATAACCATCTCTCATCACTTTCTCGGTGGTTTCCGGGTCCTTGTAATAACCCTTGAAGAGGGTAGGACCCCGACAAATAATCTCCGCTTCATCGGTTATCTTTACGTCCATCGTTGGTGGAATGGGGCCCACGCTTTCCAATTTGAAGTTGTTAAGGTTGGGAACAGCGAGGCCTCCTGTTTCAGTAAGTCCGTAACCATTGAGTATGGGAACACCGATGGCATAGAAGAACTTCATCATATCAGGGCTGAGCATCCCACCACCTGAATGACATGCCCTTATTTTTGAGAACCCGTGCTTATCCCTCAAGGGAGCAAAGACTAATAGGTCCCCTAACTTGTACAGGAATTTCCAGAAGGGGCTGATCTCTTTATTAGCAAACCGGGCATTTGTCACTTTGTAGGCCACGGACAGGAAGCGATTAAAGAGGGATCTACTTAAACCACCGGAGGCCTCGATCCTTGCCTGAATTGCCGCGGCCACCATTTCCCATTGCCTCGAGCCAAAGAGCAAGACTCGGGGACCTATTTCCCTGAGATTTTCCTGAACTGTCTCCGGCTCTTCAGGGAAGTTCACCGTAAATCCAAACATTAACTGAGGCACTATGTTGTAGTAGTGGTCAGCCGCCCATGCCGGGGGTAAGAAGGAGAAAGACGAATCGCTCTCCAGGAAACCAGCGCCCAGTTCCATGGTTAGGGTGGTCTGGTTCAGGCCGTAGTGGCTTATCAGTGCTCCCTTGGGCACACCGGTAGTGCCTGAGGTATATAGAAGAAGGCAGGTCTCTTCTCCTTTGCCCTGCTCCACCAGTTTCTCGAAAGCCCCGGGATGTTCTTTCTCATATTCCTTTCCCATCTCTTCTATTTCATCAAAGCTGGCTAAGATGGGATCCTCGTAGTCCCACAAACCCCTGGGGTCCCAGTAGATTACCTTTTTCACTAGAGGGACTTCGTCCTTAATAGTCAGCATCTTATCGACCTGCTCCTGGTCTTTGGCCACTACGAACTTGGAATCTGAATGCTCTACAATATACTTCACCTCCGAAGCTGCAGAGTCCGTGTAAATCCCTACTGCAGTTGCCCCCGCGGATTGGACGCCGAGATCGGCGAAATACCACTCAGGCTCGTTATCCCCAATGATGGCGACTTTATCCTCTCGCTCCAGCCCTAAACTCACCAGACCCAGGCAGAAGTGCTTCACATGCTCATAATAATCCTTCCAGGTATATGTCTGCCAAATGCCAAACTCCTTCTTCCGTAAACAAATCCTCGTATCACCATATTTTTGGTATGCCTGCAGCAGGTGCTTCGGCGCTGTATCTAGCTCTGCCATTCAGCACCTCCCCTCTTTTGGAAGACTGAAGCTACTATTCGCTAACCAAGCCATCTTTTTCTTCTTCTGTAATGTTTTACTTCTCTATAACTCTTTCTTGTCCCTACCTCACTCAAGCCCATGTAGAATTCCTGCACATCTTGATTATCTCTCAGCTTGGCGCCAGGGCCATCGAGAACTATCCTGCCATTCTCTATCACATAGCCATACTCGGCGATGGAAAGGGCAGCCAGAGCATTTTGTTCTACAAGGAAGACTGAGGTATTCTCCTCAACGTTGATCTTCCTTACTATCTCGAATATCTCCTTTACCATCAGTGGAGCGAGCCCCAGCGAGGCCTCATCCAGTAACATGAGCTTGGGCTTTGCCATTAAGCCACGGCCTATAACCAGCATCTGCTGTTCTCCGCCGGAGAGATAACCGCTTGTCTGGTTGCGGAGTTCCTTAAGAGGAGGAAAGTACTCGTACATCATATCCAGCTCTTTATTTATGTCATCGTCTCTACGGGTATAAGCGCCGGCTCTCAGGTTGTCTTCCACACTGAGATGCTCCAACACCCTTCGGCCCTCCAGCACCTGCACGATCCCCAGCTTGACTATTTCCTCCGGTACCCTGTTGTCTATCCTGTGTCCATCAAATTCGATACTGCCATCGGTCACCTCTCCCTCCTCGGTACCAAGCAACCCTGATATAGATTTAAGAGTTGTGGTCTTACCTGCGCCATTAGCGCCAAGGAGAGCGACGATTTTCCCGTCACCAATCTCTACGGATACCCCTCTTAAAACCAAGATGACGCCAAAATACTTTACTTCAACATTATTTAGCTTTAGCATCACCGTCTCTCTTTGTCATTTTGCTTTATAGCGAAGTCGAAAGACTTAACTCGCTGGAACAAATTCTTCCGTTCCTAAATAGGCTTGGATGACTTTGGGGTCTCCCTTGACTTCATCTGGAGTACCTTCAGCAATCTTCTTCCCAAATTCGAGCACAGTCACCCTGTCTGCTATATCCATGACTACCCCCATGTCATGCTCGATAAGCATGATGGGAATGTTTCTCCTCTCATATATGTCCAAGATGAACCTGGACATATCCTCCTTCTCCTCAACATTCATCCCGGCCATTGGCTCATCCAAGAGAAGGAGCTTGGGCCCCAAGGCAATTGCCCTCCCGAGGTCTATCCTCTTACGCAGTCCGTAAGGAAGGGTCCCAACAATTCTCTTCCTTACTGGTTCTAATTCTAGAAACTCAATGATTTCCTCTACCTCTGTACGGTGCTTGACCTCCTCTTTGCGAGCGGGGCCAAAGAAAATAGCACCGGAAAAAGGGTTCTCCCTAAAATGAATATGCCTGGCCGCCATTAAATTATCAAGAGTGGACATTCCTGTATAGAGCTGGATATTCTGAAAAGTCCGGGAAATGCCAAGCTCAGCAATTTTATGAGATGGAAGCTTGGTGATTTCATGTCCCTCGAAGAAAAGCCTTCCTTTTTGGGGACGGTAGAAGCCGTTTATGCAGTTCAGTAGGCAGGTTTTACCCGCTCCATTTGGCCCGATGATGGCCACAATCTCTAATTCCTTAACCTCTACACTTACATCGCTAAGTGCCCTGACCCCACCAAAATTCAGCTCAAGTCCCTCTGCCTTCAGTTTTATTCCCTTATCCATTTATATTCGTAAGTCCTACTATTTTGTACGCTCCCTTACCCCACAACCCTGCACCTGAATTTCAACAGTCCTTCGGTGCGGGCTAGCATACAGGAATTTTGCAGTTCTTACAAATTCCTATTCAGCCTGCCACTGGGATGAAAATTCCTGGTCCATCGGACCTGCAGCACTGAGGAAAGAAGCAGTACCGCTTACCGTCCACAGCGGCGGGCCTTCTGGGGATCCATCCCATACCACAAGCTCTAGGTAAGTATCAAGGTTCGGGTCTATCGGTGGCCGCGAGGCGCCTACAAGCTTCCACAGCGAGAACATACAGGCTATAGCACCGACTGGTACCAACTGCGCTGCCGATTCTGGGTCCAT
>Ga0180438_10003851_pt1 | contig 22192 bp, 18 predicted proteins | sample SS_ome_12_FD_132455 | JGI IMG/M metagenome (GOLD analysis project Ga0180438, IMG submission 132455) | Hypersaline lake sediment archaeal communities from the Salton Sea, California, USA - SS_3_D_2 metaG | ecosystem: Environmental > Aquatic > Non-marine Saline and Alkaline > Hypersaline >...
AAGGTCACCAGCCTTGGCCGATGCCGGTGACCATATCCCTCCGTCCCGTGTATCGCCCGGCGAAGGGATAAGAGCGGGTGAAGGGATTCGAACCCTTGACATTCAGCTTGGGAAGCTGACGTTCTACCACTGAACTACACCCGCACGTCCTACATTATAACGGGCGATCGCAAAATGTCAAGCCGGACGTCGTTCTCGTTTTTCAGAACCGCTTCGGCTTGTTGTCCCGCGGATGCCAGCGGAGGTACTCGCGGATCGTCAGGTCGGTGCCGCGGATTCTGAACGCCAGGTCCGCCGATATGTTGCGCATCAGCCGGTAGCCCAGGTCGGGATCGCTGTCGCACAGCCTGATGAGCTGGTTGCGCGGGATCACCAGCAGGTGCGCCTTCTTCGAAATGCACCGGGCCGAGGCCGAGCGCAGTCCCTGGTCCACCAGCGCGATCTCGCCGAATGTCTGCCCCCGCCGGATCGTGGCGATGGTCAGCGGGCGCGTCGGCTGTGTGGCGTCCCTGGCCCGGATGAGGGCCGGGTTGACCAGGATCTCCACCTCCCCGCTGGCGACGACGTACATCTCGTCGCCGGCGCTGTTCTCCTCGAAGATGGTCTCCCCCGCTTTGGGTTTGAGCTCCGTGCAGAAGGTTGCGATCTTCTCCAACTGGGGTTGGGTCAGATCGTAGAAGATGTCTGCCTGTCGCAGGATGTTGGCGTGTTCCCTCGTCTTGTATACGTTCTTGGCCATAGGCACCCTCCCCTGGGTTTGGATTTTACCATGGTTCCGCCGGGGGGGCAAAGGCGGGGGAGGGAGATTGGGAGATTGGTAGATTGGTAAATTGGGAAATTGGTAGAGTGGTAAGTTGGGAAATTGGTAGAGTGGTAAGTTGGGGGGTTGGGGGGATGGGGGGAGGTTGGTGGATGGGTGGATCGGTAGGATGGTAGATTGGGAAATTGGTAGATTGGTAGAGTGGTAAGTTGGGGGGTTGGGGGGGAGGTTGGTAGATTGCTAGGTCGGTAGAGTGGGAGATTGGGGATTGGTAGATGGGTAGATTGGGGGTTAGGGGAGGGTGGTTTGGGTGGTGCTTAGGAGTTGGAGGGGGTGGAGGTTTTGGTGTTGGATGCCCCAGATTTCGATGGTGTAGGTGCCGGGGGGGAGGCCGGTCAGTTCGATGGTCACTGCGTAGCCGCACATGCAGCGGCAGATGTCGCCTACGTTGGTCTCGATCACCCGGATCACGTCGCCATCGCGCCCCGCCGATAGGGCCAGTTCCGCGCAGCAGACGTAGGGCAGGCGCTGGTCGACGTGGATGACGCTCCCTCGGGCGGCGATCTCGACCCCGGCCCAGTCCTGGAGCGCGCCGGGGGCGATGGTTTCGTCGCACGGTCCCACGTCGAACGAGAGGTCCGGTGGTTTGTGGAGCGGGGTTACCTGGCCGCCGGGCTCGAGGGTGCCGCGCCACAGTGTGCCAGCCTGCCGGTGGAACAGGACGCTCTCGTAGGCCGGCTCGGGCACCGCCGGAAAGGTCATCTCCACGGTCCAGGCCCCGCTGCGCCAGGCCCAGGTGGAGATACCCACGGTCGCCGCCTTGGTGACGTCCTGCTGCGCCCATTCCGCCTGCTGGTCCAGTCCGAAGCCGGGCGCGGTCCGGGCCAGGTGGGCCCGGAGGGCGCGGAAGGCGCCCCCCGGGTCGCTCAGACCGCCCAGGCCGGGATCGCACGTGACGACGCTCCCCCCCGCCTGGTCGGTGTGGATTTCGTATTGTACGCCGTCGACCTCCAACAGGATGCGGTAGCCGGGGGTGACGACCTGGGCGTACATCATGCCCGGCTGGGGGCAGCCCAGGCTGGCGTCGGGCCACTCGACCGGCTCGAAGGAGATGGCAGTGACCGCCTCCAGGGGGACGCCGAGCTCGCCGGCCAGGTAGGTCACGGCGGCGGTGAGGGCCGGTGTGGGCGGGGCGGGCAGGGGGGAGATGGGGCTCAGCCCCGGTTGGGGCAGCGGGCTCTCCCCTGGTCTGGCCGCGGGGCCTGGTTCTGCCTGGGGCAGCGGGCTGACCTCCTGGCCGGGTGGGGTGGTTGCGCCCGGCGTGGGCACTGGCGGGGTGATGGGTGTGGCATCGGGCACAGGCCGGGGCGGCGGCGCGCAGGCCGCCAGTATGAGGATCATTGATGCCAGAATCAGGGTGTGTCCGGTCTTCATCGGTCCGCTCCTCGGGTTTTCGGGCCGCAGGGTGTAGGCGGCACGTGGATGTTGTTATACTTCATGGTTGGGTGGTTGTCAATCGGCGGGGGGGAGCCGCGGGGCAGTCGCGTTTGTATTCAATGGACAGGATTAACAGGATTAACGGGATCGTTCTCAGCTAGAAATCTTGTGAATCCTGTAAATCTTGTCCAAAGAAGGATGGGGGGGCGTTGCCTCAGGAGCCGGTGGAGCGTGCGGTCAGCAGGGAACGGTACATGCGCTCGATGGTTGCGATTTCTTCTTCCACGGTGGGGACCGGCTGGATTCCCTGGCGCAGTTTCGGCAGCAGGGAGGGCTCGTCCAGCAGTCGCTGCAGTTGATCCCGCAGACTCGGGACGCTTCCGACCTCGAACAGGAGCCCGTTCTCGTCGTGGGTGATCAACTCGGCCATGCCACCCAGCCGGGCCGCGACGACGGGGGTTTGGGTGGCGTGTGCCTCGACGATGACGGTCGGCCGGTTCTCGTACCAGGTCGAGGGGACCACGATCACGTCCAGGCCGGCCAACACGCGCCCAACGGTGTGGTTGGGGTACGGCCCGGCGAAGGTGACGTCCGGGTCGCGCCGGGCGATCCGGAGCAACCGGCGCTCGTAGGCGGACCCGTTCGAGATGTCCCCGTGGAGGACCAGTTGGCACGACCGCGGGGGCTTGGCCAGTCCCTGGAATGCGTCCATCAACAGGTGCACCCCCTTGTGCGGCGCGAATTGTCCCAGGTAGCCGATGCGCAGCGCCGTTGAGGGGGCACCCGGGCCGGGGCTCGATAGGTGGGCCTGGTCCAACCCAAACGGCAGGTAGACCATGCGGCGCGGTTTCAGCCCGTACTCCTCCACCTTCTGGATCAAGAACCGCGAGGGGGAGATCACGACGTCGAAGGTCTCCAGAATCCGCTTGAGATATCGCCTCCGGTCCTCGACCTGTTCGACGCGCGCCGCGACGCCGGCCAGCCGGGGCATCAGGTTGGACCGGCTCAATCCAACGAATCTGACGAACCCGTCGCCCAGCCGGCTGTAGACCCACTTGTCGGGCAGGCGGTAGCGCCGTTGGCCTGAAAGGGAGCACCAGACGCAGCGGGCAGGCGGCACAGGTTCGTCGCAAATTCTCCCATCCTGCCGCAGGAGGGTGATCAGGTGGCACACGAACCAATAGTCGTGCATGGTCAACAGGGTGGGAATATCGCGCGCGAAGGCGGCTTCGGCGACGGTGCCCCCCAGCAGATACCCGCTGTTGACGTGGACCAGGTCGGGGGAGCTGCGCTCCAGGAAGGAGCCAAACCAGCGCCCCAGTTCCGGATTGCGATAGTTCCATTCGAACAGGTTGGGTGCGCGCCGGATGTCGAAGTAGAGACGGTGGACGGTCAGGCCCTCGTAGACGTCGGTCGCACACGCCGGCCGCAGCGTGCCTTCCGTGATGGATTCAACACACACGATCTCGATCTCGTGGTCCCGGCGCCGGAGACCTTGAGCGATGCGGTAGGCGTACTGTTCCCCGCCCGCGTTGTAGTGGGGAGGAAAATGGTGCGTGGCCAGTACAATCTTCATAAACTCACTCTTTGCGGCTCTGGAAGAAGCGGGCGATGAGCGTCTCCGCGGCGATGTGCAGGGCCGGTTGGGCGTCCGTCATGCAGCGGGTGGCGACCAGTCCATCCAACTTGCCGCGGACGTTGCAGCTTTCGATCAGCAGCCACAGCCACGGCACAGCCGCCTGATACGGCGTCGCCCGCCCGATCACCCGGCGCGCCGCTCGAAGCAGGCCCGACAGGGCGTAGCGGGGCAGGGCGGCCACCTGGCCCAGGATACGACGGGCCTGGTAGCGCCGGCTGCGCGGATAGCTGGGGTATGCGCCGTACATGGTGTCCAGCAGGATCTCCCCGAAGCCGTATTGGCGATACTGCCGCGCCAGCCCGGTGAGCGTGGAGCGGTGATGGTGATAGACGACCGCCTGCGGTGCGTAGCGCACCTGGGTGCCGGTCTGGAGCTGGAGCCTCCACGACAGGTCCACGTCCTCCGCGGTGACGAGCGCGGGGTTGAAGCCGCCGAGTTCGGCCAGCAGCGGGCGGCGGTAGGATGCGTTCGCCGTGTAGAGGTGGGGCAGGAACTCGCCCTCGCCACTGACGAAGTTGACCAGCGGCGATTGTTCCTCGGAGAAGATCTCCACCTGGGTGCGCCCGGCGTGATCGAGCGCCCGGATGGCGCCGCCCACGCCGCCCACGCCTGGGTCGGCGTATGGCTTGACCAGCTCCGCCAACCAGTCCGGGCCGGCGACGCAGTCGGCGTCCGTGAAGGCGACGAGGTCGGCCTCGCTGCGGCCCAGGCCCAGGTTGCGGGCGGGGGCCGGGCCGCGCCGCTGGCTGTGGAAGAGGCGAACCGGGTAGCGTCCGACGATCGCGGCCGTGTCGTCCGTCGATCCGTTTTCGACGACGATCAGGTCGTACGCGGCGGCCGGGTAGGTCTGGTTCAACAGGCTCTCCAGGCAGGCGGCGATGGTGGCCTCGCCGTTGTAGACCGGGACGATGACGCTGACGGTTGGGGTGAAGTCTGGCATGGTCACCTTTTCCCTCGCTTCATCAGGGACTGGGTCGCGATCTTGAGGAACCCGCAGTCGCGGGCAAGCGATGGATCCGCGGCCAGGGCCGGCAGCACGTGTCGGCGCACCTTCCTGTGATCCTGCCCGGCGGAGGCCGAGAAGGCGGCGGCCGCGTGGTACCGGCCGCGGGCGCGCCGGCGCAGGGGGGCCAAGTGTACGGCCTCAGGGATCAGGTTGTCGAACACGCGGTCGATGAATTCCTCGGGTTCACTGGTTCGGGGGTCAAGCGCGGTGCCCGCGACCCAATCCAGGAACCATTCCCGATCCAGCGCCGGACAGGTGCGCAGCGCCTGGCGGAGGTGGCGCTGGGCCATCTGGATCTCCCCCACGCGATAGTACCGGCCGGCGGTCTCGTAGTGCAGGACGGCGTAGGCCTCGGCCTCGAGCGCTCTGACGTCCCGTGGCAAATCGGGGTCGGCAAAGAATTTCTCGAGGACGGCGAGCCATCCCCGGACCTGTTCGGGATTGACGTTGGCCGTCATACTGCCGGCGTGGATGCGGTACCGCAGGAGGGGCAGGTCGAGGTAGCCAAAGGGGTACCCGGCGCGGGCCAGGCGCAGCCACACGTCGGCGTCCTCGCCCCAGGGCAGCGATTCGTCGAACAGACCGACCCGCTCCAGGCAGCGGCGGCGGACGACGGCGGCGCTGGCGAAGAAGAAGCAGGTCCGCCGCAGCAGGTCCGCCAGGAGGTGTCCCTGCCTGTTCGGCCGGACCTGGCCCAGCACGCGGGTCCCGCCGGCGTCGACCTGCTGCCAGGCCGAGTAGGTCAGGCCGAAGCGCGGCTCGGCCTCCAGGAGGGCCACGTGACGGGCGAGCTTTTCCGGCAGGATCACGTCGTCGCTGTCGAGAAACAACACGTACTCCCCGCGGGAGGCGCGGAACCCCGCGTTCCTGGCCGCCGGCAGCCCCTTGTTCTCCTGGCGGATGGTGCGGATCGCGTCCCCGAACGCGGCCAGGACGGACGGGGTGCCGTCGGTGGACCCGTCGTCGACGACGATGGTCTCGACGTCGGGGTGGGTCTGGGCCAGGGCGCTTTCCACCGCCTGGGCGACGAAGTGGGCCTGGTTATATGTGGGGATGATGACGGAAACTGCTGGCATAGGTCCTCGCTGGTCAGTACGTGGTCCCGTCTCCGACGAGCGCCCGGGGCAGCGACTTCGCCAGGATGGAGACGACGCCCCGGTTCTTGAGCCAGGACGGCCGGCGGCGCAGGGCACGCAGGATGCGGCGCGCGGCCCGCGCCGGGCGGCCGTTGAAATAGTCCTCGAAGGCGCAGGCGACGTCCACGTCGCTGAGAACGCGGTTCCGCACGTGGGCCAACGCCTGGGCCTCGGGCGGCAGGTTGTGGAGCACCGTCCGGACGTACCGGTGTGGCGGGCCGGGCAGGTGCATGGCCCGCTCGTACAGCGCGCGGGCGAAGTCCTCCGGGTGCCGGAGCAGCATCGGGTAGCGGTCGATTGCGGCGGCGAGCTGAGCTCGCCCGTCCTCGACGTTGCCCAGGCCGTATTCCCGCAGGGCCAGCCCGGCCTGGACCAGGCCGAGGAGGCCGGGGCGGCGACGGCGGAGCCCATCGGCGGCCGGCGGCAGATGGTCCAGTACGCCGTCGATGAACTGGGAGGGATCGCCCACGCGCAGATCCAGCGCCTCGTTATACAGGGTCCACGCCAGCTCGCGCTCGTCGTTCAGGATCCGCGGATGCAGGGCCAGCGCCTGCGCCAGGTTGCGGCGACCGTCCCCCCACTGCCCGGCGGCGCAGTAGCGGCAGCCGAGCCACAGGCGCCACCGGGCGTACGCCTGGCCCTCCATGGCGGCCACGCCGGCCGGCAGATGATCCGGCCGGGAGAACACCTTGTGGAGTATGGCGACGGTCGCCCGCTCCAGGCGAGCGACGTCGGCCAGCATGCTGTCCGAGTGGATGCGATAGGCGCCCAGCGGCTCCTGAACGCAGGCGAAGGGGAGGCCGGCCATGGCGATGCGCAGCCACAGTTCCCAATCGGCGCTGATGGCCGGGATGCTCTCGTCGAACAGCCCGACCTGGTCCAGCGCCCGGCGGCGGATCAGTGGCCCGCCGACCCAGATGAAGTTCCTGCACAGGAGCTGTTTGAGCACCTGCCCCTCCGGCAACAGCGCCGTCCTGCCCACGCGGCGGCCGCGTTCGTCCACGTAGTCGTATCCACAGTGGACGAGGGCGACCTCGGGACGGGCGGCCAGCACCTGCATCTGGCGTTCGATCTTGTCCGGCAGGATCAGGTCGTCGTCGTCGAGGAAGGCGAGGTAATCGCCCGATGCGGCGCGGACGCCGGTGTTCCGCGCCGCCGCCACGTCCCGGTTGGCCTGGCGCAGGTAGGTGACCCGCTCCCCGTACTGGGCGACCACGGCGGCCGTGCCGTCGGTGGAGCCGTCGTCGACCACGATGAGCTCGACCTGTGGATAGGTCTGCGCCAGGGCGCTATCTATGGCCAGCCGCAGCAGCCCGGCCCGGTTGTGGGTCGGGATGACGATGGAGACGCGCGCGCGGTCTGAATTCGCCGATCGGCCGGTGGATCTCACGGGTCTCCCTCCAGATCCTTCGCGCGGGCCAGCAGCTCCTCGAAGTTCCAGCGGTTCGGCGGGTGGAGTACGCCCTTACCGCTGCTGGTGGGACGGATCGCCAGCGGGTAGACGTGCCAGTGATAGTCGTACGCGTAGGCCCACTCGCGCTCGTAGACGCCGGCGTCCACGTAGTACTGCCCGCCGGTGAGGTCGAGCCGCTCGACGTGGAAGGAGACCTGGCCGCTGCCGTGGACCGCGGGCAGATGATGGCCGGCGTGGTCCGTGCTGGTGTCGTAGCAGACCTGTCCATCCTCCCGGCTGATCGTGACGCCGAAGATGGGCGCGGGGATGGGGGTAGGGGCCCGGTACGCGATCTCCACGTGCAGGGGGTCCCCGCTGTCCATTTCCGTGACGGGCGAACCCGCCGAATCGAACAGGCGGACGGAGACGATCTCCATCTCCTGCGACCCAAACCGGTTCTGGTTGACCCGGAGCTCCTCGCCGGAGGATGCGCGCCGGGCGGGCCGGGCGGCCGGCGTGCGTCGCCGCGTCTCGGCCGACATCTCCTCGGCGTACTGGCGGGCAACCACTTGGGCCGGGCCGTAGGCCATCAGCCGGCCCTGTCGCAGCCACACCGCCTCGTCGCAGAGCTGCTCGATCGAGGAGGCATCGTGGGAGACGAGGAGGATGGTGCAGCCTCCGGCTTTGAACCGGTCGATCCGCTCCAGGCACTTGCGCTGAAACGCCAGATCGCCGACGGCCAGGATCTCATCGATCAGCAGGATCTCGGGGTCGGTGTGGACGGCCACCGCGAAGCCCAGGCGCATCCGCATGCCGGTGCTGTAGGTACGCAGTGGATGGTCGATGAACTCCTCCAGCTCGGCGAAGTCCACGATCGCATCGAACCGGCGGGCCACTTCGTCGCGGGTCAGGCCGGAGATCACGCCGTTGATGAAGACGTTCTCGCGCCCGGTCAGGTCGGGGTGAAAGCCCGCCCCGAGGTCGAGCAGGGCGCCGATGCGCCCACGGGCGACGGCCCGGCCCTCGTCGGGGCGCCCGACGCCACCGATCAACCGCAACAGGGTCGACTTGCCCGCTCCGTTGGGACCGACCATGCCGACCATGCGGCCGGGGGCGATGCGAAAGCTGACGTCGCGGAGCGCCCAGAAGTAGTTCGTGGGCTTCATCCGGCGCCGGCCGTGGAGCAGTGCCTCCTTGAGCGTGTTGGGCCGCTGGGCGTGGAAACGGCGGAACCGTTTGCCCAGGTTCTCGACGACGATGGCGTCTGGCATCACAGTTCCTCCACGAATCGAGCGCTGGCCCGTTGAAAGACCGCGTGGCCCACCCAAAGCAGCCCGGCCGCTATGGCGGCGAGGGGGAGGAGGGCGCGGAAATCCGGCATGCCGCCCTGGATCAGGATGACCCGGTATGCGGTGATCAGATGGAACATCGGGTTCAGGCGGTATATGAGCTGGGCGCGCTCCGGGACGACGCTGGCGTCGTAGAAGACGGGCGTGAGGTAGAAGAGCAGCATGAAGGCCACGATCAGCAGGTGCTGGGTGTCGCGGAAGGTGACGTGGACGGTGGCGACCAGGTACCCGAGCCCCAGGATCAGCACGAACTGAAGGACGACCACGAACGGCAGCACAAGGATGGCGGACGTGAGCCGGCCGCCGCCGGCCAGGAGGAAGGGCAGCAGGACGGGAAGCGCCAGCAGGAAGTGGATCAGGTTCGTGGTGACCGTCACCACCGGCAGGATGGCGACCGGGAAGCCTGGGCGCCGGATGAGCTCGCGGTTGCCGGTGATCGCACCGGTCGCCGCGACCACGGTGCCCTGAAACCAGTTCCAGGCCAGCACGCCGATAAACACGAACGAGGGATAGTTGGGAATGTCCAGCGCCAGCACGCGCCGGGAGAGGAAGATGAAGACCAGCATCTGAAACAGCGGGTTGAGGAGCGACCAGACGACGCCGAGCACCGAGCGCTTATAGCGCAGTTTCATGTCTCGGGCGACCAGCTCGCGCAACAGGTCGCGCAGGTAGGCGAACCGCTGGCGCCGGAACAAGGCCTTTAGATCGACCAGCGCCGGCCTCCTCCGCGCGACCATGCTGAGCCCGACGGCGGATAGGACGCTGACGCCGACCAACGTGGGCAGTCCGGCGTGGTAAGCGCCGGCCAGCCCCGGACTCTGTGTCATATTCAACATAGGATGTACCTCGACAAAACCGTCGTGCGTCGCGACCAGGTGATAGTCCTGGTTCCCATCGGCATCCCACGTGTGGGTGGTCGCGCCGTCGTTTGTCTTCGTGATCAAGAAGCCATAGTCGATGGTCGCTCCCGCGGGCACGTGCACCCGGGCGACAAAGGTATCGCCATCGGGGGCCATCGGCGTGTGCATAACGCCGTTTTTGAGCCTGGTGCCAGCCGGGCGTGCCTCCTGGGGCGCCAGGGTCCAGCCGTCGATCCCCCATATCAGGAACACCTCGCGCGCCTCAGGCGCGCGATAGCGGATCTCCTGGTTGGAGAGTGGCATATCTGCGGGGTATGCCGGCGTTGGCGGATCCACCTGTCCTAGATCGCCCAGTTCCCCTGGGCTGAGGATACGGAATATGACGAAGTCCGGCGGCCGGGACACGAGTTCACACGTGTGCTCGACGTGCGCCGCGAAGACCGGATAGTCCTGCCACAGTTCGTCCTCGTGCTCGGCGACGATCCCCAGCCAGTCCGCCCCCTGGGTTCTGAGATCCTCGAACAGGCGGATCGCCTCGTCGTCGTCCTGGGGCAAACTGGCCCACGCCACCCCCGGCCAGGAAGGTGGGAAGGTCCATCCCCGTCGCCCGCTGTAGTATATGGCGATGGGCTCGCCGATGTCGCTGGGCACGGTCACGACCAGGTCGCCCGGCTGGCTCACCTGGCGGAGGGCCAACCCCATGCGGTAGCTTTGTGTCGCGTCCAGGGGGCCCGAGGGCTGGACCAGCGCCGGCAGGGCCATCTGCCCGGACCAGAAGACGGCCAGCAGGACAGCCGCAGCGGTCACGGATGCAGCGGGCCGGCGTATGGCCCGCGGCAGGAAGGAGCCGATGGAGACGATCGCGTGCCCCGCCAGCGCGGCTGCTGCGGGGTTGATGATGTGAAAGTTCCACGAGTTGTAGACGAGTTCGCTGGCCCCGATGAGGTAGTATACGACGCCGGCGGCCATCCACCAGTGGAACAGCCACGGCGCCCTGGCTGAACCGCCGGCCGCGTTGAGGCGGGAGGCAGGCCGCCGGGCCCGCTGTCCGGGCAGGGGGAAGAGGAACAGGCCGAGCGACACGAGGACAACCACGGGTTTGGTCCACATCCAACTGCTCAGATTCCAGCACAGTCCCGGCAGGAAGTACCGGCGGTCCAGCAACTCGCCGATCGGCCTGCTCCAGACCCAGTGGTTGTTGCCTGCAAAGTGGTACGGCGGATAGGTGAGGCTCAGATGCCTGACCCACAGGTAGTAGACGACCACCGGCACGAGCGTGCCAGCGGCGGCGACCCCGATCGCGGCAAGCCGCCTCCGCGTGAGCGTCCGGTTGCGCCGCAGGATCGCCAGCATTGCGTATGCCATGGGCAGGCCGGCGATGGCCCCGGGGAGTTTCGTCAGCAGTCCCCAGGCGCCGATCACGGCCGTCAGGACGAGGTGTCGCGGCCGTCCGGTCTGGAGGTATGCGACGAACATCCAGATGCTGGTGACGACCAGGGCGACCATCGCCGGGTCCGGCAGAAAGGACCGCTCGATGAAAATGCTCCCCGGCAGGAGCGCCATGACGGCCGCGCCGGCGAGGGCGCGATCTTCGTCCCACACCCGCCGCACGAGCTGGTACAGGGCGAAGATGCCCCACAGGCCAAAGGCGACGGCCACGCCGCGCCCGACCCAGTCGCGCTGTCCAAGGAGGCGGTAGAGCAGGGCTGCGATGTAGGTCACGGTCTGAAACTCGCGCCCCTGGTAGGTGGGGCCCGGCCCGTTCCAGTTGACCTCGGGATAGAAGATGTTCCAATTGGTGCGGTAGTAGTTCTGGGCCATCATTGCCGTGCTCGCCTGCCTCCAACTGAATGCGTCGATGAAGGGCTGGGTGACCCGGTTGAGTCGCAGGACGGCTGCGACGGCCAGGATCAAGATGAGGAGGGACGTCTTCCGTTGGATCCGGCGCGTGCGGAGGGCTACCGCGCCCAGGAGGACGCACAGGGCCGCCAGCAGGACCGCCGGCCACGGCAGTTCAACGGCGGGCGCCGACCTGGCGATCTGTTCCCGGACCAGGGGGTGCGCCTGTACCGTGACACCATCGCCGTCTGCGGCGGTGGTGTGGTAGCTCCGCCGGGACTCACCGTTGGCGTCCCATATCTCGACGGACCTGCCGCCGCGCAGGCGCGTAATCTGGAACGCGTAGTCGATCGTCGTGCCGGCAGGCACCCGGACCGTGGCTACGAAGGTGTCTCCATCGGGGACCATGCGGGTGACCATGACGTCGTCGTCGAGCGTGGTGTTGGGCGGGCGGTCCTCCTCGGCCACGGCGGCCCAGCCGTCGACCCCCCAGACCAGGAAGACCTTTCGCGCTTCGGGCAGGCGGTAGCGGATGGCCTGGGTGACCAGGGAGGAGGCCGCATCCTCGGCGGATGGCCGGTCCTGTGCGGGGTTCCCGGGGGACTGCACCTCGACGACGCCGTCCTGGGTGGCGGTGGTGTGGTATTCCCGTCCGGCGCTGGCCTCCCACGCCGGCGGGGAGGCGGGGTCCTGTCTTTGCGCGATCAGAAAGCAGTAGTCGATCGTCGCGCCGGTGGGCACCCGGACGTGGGCGACGAAGGCCCCTCCCCCGTGGTCCATCGGCGTGTGCATCAGGCCGTCCACCAGCTCCGTCCCGGCCGGGCGCGTGGTATCTGGCACGGCGGCCCAGCCGTCGATCCCCCATAGCAGGGATACTGCCCCGGCATCCAGCCCGTGATACCGGATCTCCACCGTGACGAGCGGGGGATCCTGTGCGGACGTGGCGCCCTGCGCGCGGGCCGGGATGGGCCGCGCCAGGCCGGCGCCAATCGCCGCGACCAGCAGGCAGCACAGCGCCCACCGGACCGCGCCGGATAAGGCACGGCCGGGTGGACCTTTCTGGCCCTGTGGTTTCCTGGTGGGGGATTGGCGTGGCCTCATCGCTGGTGTCTCCAGTCAGGCTCCCCTGATCTCCCTCAACGCCCGGTCCCGAGCGGCGGACTGAACGGCCCGGGATTTCCGGTATGCCCGAGGCGCGGAGCAGCACCCGACCAGCTCCGCGAGAGCCAGCCGGAGCGCCTGCCTGTCCCGCCGGGCGAGGCCCGCGATCAGCCGCCGCAGCAGCCAGCCCCACACCCAATGGCGCAGGGCGAATCGCAGGACCGCGGCACGGCCCGGCGGCCGATTGCGGGCGATCGTCAGCAGATACGCGGCGAACGAGCGCCCATTGTTGTAGATCTGTCGCCGGAGTGCGGCTGTATCCCGCCGGTGGACGTGACGCACCATCGCGGCCGGCTCGTAGCGCAGTGCGAAGCCCGCGGCCACGGTACGGTGGAAGAACTCGACGTCGCCACCGCCGTTGGTCGGGGTCCCGACGTCCAGAGCGACGTCGAAGTCGCCGACCGCCTCGAACAGCGCGCGGCGAAAGGCCATGTTCGTCCCGACGCCCCAGGCGCTGGCCCAGAACAGTTCGTCGTCGCTGAGTTCCTCGCGCCGGACCGTCTTTCCGGCGAACCCTTTGTTCATCCCGCCGTACCGCTCGAACTCACATTGGGCCGCGGTCTCGAGCTCGGCAGGCAGCACCATCCCGGTCACCGCCGAGACGGCCGGGTCCGCGAACCCGCGGGCAACGCCGCGCAGCCAGCCCGGGGACGCCAGGGCGTCGTCGTCGATGAAGGCGACGATGTCGTACGCTGCCTCCTTGATGCCCCGGTTCCGCGCCCAATCGAGCCCCGGCGTGTCCTCGCGCACGTAGCGGAAGCCGCTGCGCGCCACAATCTGAACGACGGAGGCATCCCGAGAGCAGTTGTCGACCACGACGACCTCGTACGTGGGATAATCGAGGTGCGCCAGGTGGTCCAGACAGCGGGCCAGCGAGAGCGGCCGGTCGCGCGTGCACACCACCACGCTGATCGGCGGGAGCGATCGGTCGTCGCTCGCATCCGGCGCCTCCAGGGTTCCCGCGACGGCGTGTTGCCACAGGTGCCATCCCACTTCCTGGAGGATCTCGCCCTCGAGTTGTGCGACGCCGATGGTGTGCGAGGCCGAGGAGCATCGCAGCCACGTCGTGCCCAGCGGGACGTATCCCCAGCGCACCAGCGCGGCAACTTCGCTGTACCGCGCATCCACGTAGATGGGCTGCAATGGTGTGCTCAGGTCAATGTCGACGAGCTTGATTGCCACAGCAAGCCTCCGGGTGAGGTCGAGCGAACCAGGTGCATCGCCAGCGCCGGGACGAACTGCTGCTCCGCCAGTTCGCGCAGCGCCAGGTGCAGGTGTTGCTCCCGTAGCGGTTCCGCCCCCGGCTGCGGTGGGATCGTGAGCACTTCGTATCCTCCGAGGGCCAATCGGAGGCCCTGGTCGGTGGCGTGTTTCAGGGCCTCTTCCAGGGCATCAGCGGCGGGCAGGGCGGCCAGGTCGACGACCGGCGCGTCGCCGGCGACGGCCGGCGGCAGAGGGGCCTCCTGAAGCCATGCGGAAAACGCCGGCCAGTCTCCGATCGTCTCCGCGACCCCGCGGCAGTAGTTGTAATCCTGCAGCAGGGACACGAGTTTCCGCCACCGGCCCCGCAGCCGCAGTCGCTCGTAGAGGGCCGCCTGGCGCAACAACAACCGCTCCATCCGGTCCCCCCTCTGGGGGTGGCCGAAGGCCACCTTGCGGAGCCGGCCTCGTTTCTGGTCGCACGGACTCGTTACGTGGGCGAACAGACGGACGCGCAGTTCAGGGTACCGCTGGCCGATGCGCACGTCCGCCGCCCCGTCCTGCCGGACGCGACGCAGCCACAAGCCCAGGTCGGTGCTCTCGTGGTGGTGGCCGATCGCCTGGGGCACGAAGCAGAGCCTGGCCCCTGTCTTCAGCAACCGCATCCCGAGCTCATAGTCCTCGAGCCTGCCGGTGAAGGACGTGTCGAAGCCACCCACCTGGTGGAACAGCGCGGACGCCATGGACACGTTTCCGCTGAAGAAATCGCGGTAGGTGAAACGGTGGCCGGGTTTCCCCATCGCTCTGAAGGCGTCCTCCCACCAACGGCGCGCGTCGAGCTGCCACCAACCGGGCTGCGCGGGCAGGATCGGCCTGGAATAACCCAGGACGACCCGGTTCTGGCGTTGGGCCTCCACGTGCGCCTGTACCAGCCCCGGTTGTGGGACGACGTCGTCGTCGAGGAACAGGAGGACGCGACCGCGGGCGTGGGCGGCGCCGAGGTTCCGGGTAGCGGCGGCGCTCCCGGCGCGATGGCTGAGCAGGTGCAACCGGTAGGGCGCTTGTGCAGCGTAGGCTGCCACCGTGTCCTCTGTTTCGTCCCGGCACGCATCGGCCACGACCAGCACTTCGAACGCTGTCGCCGGGTAGGACTGGCGGCTCAGGGCCTCCAGGACCCGCCGCACCAGAGCGCTGCGGTTGTGGGTGGGCACGATGATGCTCAGCGTTGGGGATGCACTCGGGGATGGATTCATAGGGTCTCCGAGCCCTGGCCCAACGCCAGGGGCTGCCGATCTGCTGCCGGGCCGGGCTGCTGGCCGAAGTCCGGGACATCTTTCCGGTCCACGGCGTCTTCGTGGTTCGCCGCCCGGGCGCGGGCCTGGCGCTGCAACGACCGGCGAGCGCGCAGATAGCTGCCGGGTCCTGCCAGCGCTCCCCGGAATTCGGCCCAGGCCAGGTCCAGGGGCACACAGCCGGGTCGTCTCAGCAGCGATCGCGCCAGGTTCCGGACGTGGTGGTGCCAGAACCAACCGGGCGCCTTCTTCAGCAGCGTCAGCTCGCCTTCCTTCAGCAGGGCGCGCGTCCACCACGCGAATACGCCGACGCCGTAGCCGTAGACCGTGCGGCGCAGCGCGTCCCATTCGCGGCGATGCCGGTGCCACACCAGCGCCCCGGGCTCATATACGATGCGATAGCCGCGAGCCAGCGTGCGGTAGAAGAACTCCTGGTCGCCACCGCTGCGGGCGAGCGTGCCACCGTCGAGGGCTTCGTCAAACGGGCCGATTTCGTCGACGGCGCTTCGGCGGATGGCCACGTTGGCGCCTGCACCGACGACGCCGGTCGCCAGTATGTTCATGTTGCATGCGTCAAAGGATCTGCGCACGAAGCCGCGTCCGAATCCATGGGTCTGTTCGAACCACATCTGCGCTTCCGTCTCCAATTCCAACGGCAGCGTGATCCCGGTGACGACGGCCACCAGCGGATCGTCGAAATTGCGCAGCAGTGCCGGCAACCATCCCGCGTCCACCTGGGCGTCGTCGTCGGTGAATGCCACGATCTCCCCGGTGGCCGCCCGCAAGCCGCGGTTGCGGGCGACGTCGAGTCCGGGCCGGGGCTCGTGGAGATAGCGGATCGTGGGGTGGCCGGCCATGAGCCGCGCCGTGCCGTCGTCGCTGGGACAGTTGTCCACGACGATCACGTCGTGGCCCTCCGCCGCCAGTTTCGACAGCCCGGGCAGGCAGTTCGCCAGGTCGGCGGTGCGGTCGCGGGTGCAGACGACGACGGATGCCGGCGGCAGCCGGTCTGCGGAGGCGGCAGGATCGCGGGCGGCGAGCTGTTGCCACGCCGGCCAGGCTACCTCTGGCAGGTGAGGACGAATCTGGAGGAGGGGAATGCGGCCGTCTTCGACCCGGAACCACGCTTGCCCCACCACAGCGCCCCGCAGCCGAAACACGACCAACGCCCGCCGGAATCCATCGAGACTGCATATATCCTGGTTCAGTTGCTCCAGATGAACTTCACGTACGGCTGCGCCTGGCCGCAGGCGGTGGGCAATATCGGTCAAATCGTTGCTCCTCGGCAATTATGCGGTGCCCTGCCGATCGAGCAGCGGGCGGGGCGATTTCCGTCATTGAATATACTCGATTGTATCGTACCTGCGTGATGGGATCGTGTGAGACGGGTTAAAAAAAGACTAGATATCGCACGTGGACAGGGACTTTTGCCCTGCGGGGGGCAGGGGGGAGACCAGGATCCCAACAGCAAAGCCGGGGAGACCCACGTGGGTCCCCCCGGCTTCACAATGTGCGGCTAAGCGTGTCCGGACTCGTCGTCCGTCACTTCCTCTGGGCCTTCTTCCTTCACTTCCGGCACTTCCTGCGCTGCGCCTGCCGCCGGTTCCGGCGGTTCGGGAGGAGCGGGCGGTTCTGGCGGCTTCGGTGCTTCTGCCAGCGGTGGCTCGGGGGGTGGGGTAGGCACCGTGCCGGTCGACGGGACGTAGGCCATCGTGCCGAAGCGGGTCAGCACCACTGCGCCCAACCCGATGCAGCCGAGCACGATGATCAGCAGCCATCCCACCGGTGCCAGGCAGAAGACGGAGCTCAGCCCGGTGCTGACGAGGGTGATGAGCAGGGCGCCCAGCCCGGCGGCCCACAGCGGCGTGATTTCGCGGACGTTCAGCGCACGCAGCAGCCGTTTACCCACGACGCCGCCCGCACCGATCCAGCCGAACAGGCCGGCCGCGCTCAGCGCGAGTGCGGCCAGTATCGCGACCGGCGACAGGCAGATCGTGATCGCCAGGGCGACGATCAGCGCCGTGCCGGCGAAGACGGTCAGCAGCCCGACGCCCAGGCTGGGCCACGGTGCTTCGACGACGGTGTGCCCGACCCGTTCCGTCTGCTGCGGCCACAGCAAGGCGACCAGACCCGCCACGATGGAGACCACCAGGATCGCGGCCAAGCTGCGGGCGGCCCGGAGCGCCCAGTCCAGCATCCGTCCCGGCCCGGCGGCCCACATTTGGGGCAGGGAGGGGATCTGTGGCAGCGGGGGAATATCCCGCATGCGCTCCGGTGGGAGGTTGGGCAGGGGCACGCCTTCGATGATCCCGCCACCGACGCGGGCGCCCACCTTCTGCTCGATGTCGCAGTTCCAACTGCAGACGACATCTCCCTCCACCCGGGCGTCTTCGCCCAGCTTGATGTCCCCGCCAGAGACGACCAGGTCGCCCTCAATGGTGCCCTCGATCTCGGCGCTCCCGTTCCAGATGATGACGGAGCCTGCCGCGGTGCTGCCGGGCTCCAGCGTCACGTCGCCGTTGAAGACGATCAGGTTCCCCTCCAGCCGCTCGTCTTCCTCCAACGTGTAGTCCTCGTTCCAGATGACGACGCCGTTTTCTGGCGGCTCTCCGTCCGCCAGCACCGGCTTGACTGGGAGAAGCAGCCCTCCAACCAGCAGTCCGATCAACGTGAGAAGCCAGCGTCTGTGCATCGATTCACCTCCTGGATCGGTGCCTAGCATTGCGGTACCTAGTCATTGGATACCTCGATCAGGCGGACGTTGCCGACGCCCGTGGTGATCTGGATCCGCAGTTCCGTCTCTGCCTCGCCGAAGGCGTCGTTCACGTACGCGTCGCCCGAGCGATGCAGGCCGGATGGTTCGACGTTCGTCAGTCCACCCTTCGTCTCGACCTGCACGCCCACGTCGTCCGGCAGGTGCAGCGTGACCGATCCGACGCCGGACGTGATCTGCACGTCGCTGGAGCGGGGCCAGTACCCGGTGAAGTCCAGCATGATGTCGCCCACGCCCCCCTGGACGTTCACTTGCTCCGGCCCCGCGTGGCCGATGCCGATCACGTCCAGCCTGGAGGCCCCGGTGTCCAGCGTGAGCTGGCTCATTCGGGCGTCGTTCGGTTCGTCGAAGCGCACCTCGAAATCGCCCGCGCCCATATCCAGGTCGAGCTCCGTGACTTGCAGCCCGGTGAAGTCCAACTCCCCATCGCTGGCCCCGATCTTGAAATCCAGCTTGAGTGGGACGTCGGGCGAGAATTCGAGCTTCCACTCGTTGCGCATGCTTCCGGTGGGGATGCCCCAATCTCGCTCGTTGCCCCCCTGCTCAACGGTCAGAAGGCCGTCCCTGTAGGTCACCTCGGGTGCCCAGCTCTCGACGTTGTACCGGAAGTGGCCGGTGAAAAGCTGGTCTGAGGTGCCGGCCTCGATCTCCAGGTCGCCCGCACCGAACAAGACGTCGACGGCGGCCGACTCGGCGTCCGGCAGGGGGATCGCCTCGCGCCGGTCCTGCATATCGCCGACCTCGACCGTCGGCACGTTGATCTCGATCTGGGGCAATTCGGGCAGCGTGATGTTGCAACACATCATTTGACTGCCCAGCAGCAGCAGTGCTGCCAGTATCACCATTCCATACTTCATCTTCAACCTCCTCACGCAATCTCACAATATGTGGTTCGGAAACGTTGTCAGCGCGCCATCAGAATGAGTCGCTTCGCTTCCCTTCATATTGGAATGGCCCTCTAGAAGGTATGGCGCGCTGTGTGCAGGCGGCGCACGGCACCCAGCCAGAGACGGTTCAGCGCCAGGGCTAGCGCCAGGCTGCACAGGCTCAGGAAGGCCAACGGGACGGCGAACGTCTCAGCCAGCACCAGCAGCGCGCGGCCGATCGCCCCCGTGAACGAAAGCAACTGGGCGATCGTCGCCGGGCCGCCGCTGATCAGCGCCGGCGCGACGCCGGTCGCGTTCAGCAGGCCCAGGAGGATCGGCGCCAGGGCGAGCGACACCAGGGCGACTGTCCCCAGGGCCAGCGTCGTACCGCCGAACAGCGCACGGCGCGCCTGGTCCCTTCGGTGCAGGCGGGCCATCACCTCGACCCGCAGGCGGACCGGAGGGCTCACCATCGGGGCGGAGGCCAGCAATCGATCGAGCGCCCGCAGCCTTTCCCATTCGACCTGGCAGGCGCGACATCCCGCCAGGTGGTCCTCCAAAAGAGCGATCTCTGTGCGGTCGAGACGATCGTCCAGCCACGCCGACATCATCTCGCCAGCCTGTTCACAACGCATAGCTCGTTTCTCCTTCGATCCTCTCTGCCAGTGCACGCCGGGCGCGGTGGAGCCGCGATTTGACGGCGCTAACGGTCAGGTCGAGCGTTTCGGCGATCTCCTTGTAGGAGCAGTCGTACCAGTAAAGGAGTGTGATCGCCGCCCGATCGGTGGGCGAAAGGCAGTCCAGCAGTTGCTGGATCAGCGCCTCTCGCTCCTCCCGGACCACGGTGGTCTCTGGATTGGGCGTCTCGCTCGCCAGGTTGACTGGGGTGAGCCCCTCTCCCTGTGCCCGAGGCGAGATCTCCGCGGCGCCGTCGACGGTGGCGATTTCGTCCTCCAGCGGCAACCACGTGATCCGCCGCCGGCGCAGCCGGTCGATACAGTAGTGCGAGGCGATCGACAGCAACCAGGAGCGGAAAGGTCGCTTCGGGTCGTAGCTGCCCAGATGGGTGTAGGCCCGCAGGAACGTCTCCTGCGCGGCTTCCTCGGCCTCGGCGGCGTTGCCCAACATGCGGTACGTCAGGTTATAGACGGGCTTCTGGTATGCCATCACCAGTCGTCCAAACGCGGACTGATCACCCGCCCGTGCCTCTCTGATCCAGTCTGCCTCGTTAGTCACACGTGTGCTCCACTTGCCCTGCGCCTCTCTCTACACTGGCATATTGTACTACGCAAGATTGCGGTAGGGGTTGCATGGATTTCGATTCAACTTCAGTGGCGGAAGTGGCGGGCGCCGGTGAAACACATCGCCAGCCCCAGCCGGTCGGCGGTCTCGATCACGTCCGAATCGCGCACCGATCCGCCCGGCTGAACGACGGCCTGCACCCCGGCCGCGGCGGCGACCTCGACGCCGTCCGGGAAGGGGAAGAAGGCGTCGGATGCCATCACGGCGCCCTGGGCCCGGTCGCCCGCCTTGGCCGTCGCCAGCCGGACGGCGTCCACCCGGCTGGGCAGACCGCCGCCGATCCCGACCGCGGCCTGGCCGCGGGCCAACAGGATGGCATTCGATTTGACGTGGGCCACGGCCCGCCAGGCGAAGCGCAGGGCGTTCATCTCCGCTTCGGTGGGCGCCCGCTGGGTGACGACCTGCCATTCCTCTGGGGCGCCTTGATCCCGCTCTTGAACGACGAACCCGCCCCGGATACTGCGTACCTCGATCTCGTCGCGGACTGCCTGGCCCAAGGTAACCAGGCGACAACCTTTCCGATCGACCAACGCCTGCCGTCCGTCAGCGGTGAAGGCGGGGGCGGCGATGGCCTCGACGAACAGATCGCCCAGAGCGCGGGCGGTGTCGCCGTCGAAGGGGCGGTTGGCGGCGATGACGCTGCCGAAGGCGGAGACCGGGTCGCCCGCAAGCGCCGGCGGGAAGGCCTGGGCCAGCGCGTTGGCCGAGGCGATGCCGCACGGGCTGAGATGTTTGACGATGACGATCGTGGGGCGTTCGAAGGACGCGGCCGCGCGCCAGGCGGCGTCCAGGTCGAGCAGGTTGTTGTATGAGAGCGGTTTCCCCTGGATGAGTTGGCCACCCAGCGGGCCACTCGTTCCGGGGGACGTGTACAGGGCCGCCTGTTGGTGGGGGTTCTCCCCATAGCGCAGGTCGGTCAGCTTATCCAGGCCCAGCACCCACCGGTCGGGCAGCAGCCCGGCGTCGCCCGCCAGGTAGCGCCAGATCGCGGCATCGTAGGCGGCGGTGCGGGCGAAGGCTTTGACCGCCAGGCGGCGTCGGGTCTCGCCGGTCACCTCCCCCCCGGCCTCGATCTCGCGCAGGACGGGTGCGTAATCGGCGGGATCGCACACGACCGTGACGTGGGCGAAGTTCTTGGCCGCTGCCCGGAGCAGGGCCACGCCGCCGATGTCGATCTGCTCGACCACGGCCTCGATGGTGGCGTCCGGGGCGGCCGCGGTCTCCTCGAAGGGGTACAGGTTGACCACGATCAGGTCAATCTCACCCCAGCCCATGTCGCGCAGTTGATCTTGATCGGCGGGGGTGCGGCGGGAGAGAATGCCGCCGTGGATGGCCGGGTGTAGGGTCTTCACCCGGCCTCCCAGGATCTCCGGGGAGCCGGTCAGGTCGCTCACGGCCTGCACGGCCAACCCCGATTCGCGCAGGACGCGGGCGGTGCCGCCGCTGGCGACGAGTTCCACCCCCTGCGCGGACAGGCCCCGGGCAAGGTCCACCAGTCCCGTCTTGTCGTATACACTGAGTACGGATCGTTTTATGGTCATCGTTTCTCCTGATCAAGATTCAAATGTAAATCGGTTATCTCCGCCGGCGGACGAGCTCGGCCTCGACGTCGGCTAACGTCAGCCCCCGCGCCGCCAGCAGCACCAGCAGGTGGTAGAAGAGGTCGGCGACCTCCGAGATGACCCGTTCGTCCCCCTGTCCCTTGGCGGCCAGGATGACCTCCATGGCCTCCTCTCCGACTTTCTTGAGGACCTCGTCCTCGCCGGCGTGCAGCAGGCGGGCCGTGTAGGAGCCCGGCCGGGGGTTGGCCTGGCGATCGCGGATGGTGGAAAACAGTGCGTCCAGGACGTCACTCATTTCGTCAGCCTCCGGTAGAAGCAACTCCGCTCGCCGGTGTGGCAGGCGGGGCCGGCGGGATCCACCTTGAGGAGCAGGGTATCGGCGTCACAGTCGACCCAGATCTCGCTAACGTCCATGAAGTTGCCGGACGTGGCCCCTTTATGCCACAGCTCCTGCCGGCTGCGGCTCCAGAAATGGGCCTGGCCGGAGTCGAGCGTGCGCTTGAGCGCTTCCGCTTTCATCCAGGCCACCATCAACACCTGGCCGGTGGTCCCATCCTGCACCACCGCCGGCACCAACCCCCTCTGATCAAACCGAACATCCATCTGCGACCTCCCAC